>QWCN01003529.1_pt1 | contig 33293 bp, 30 predicted proteins | sample 1972711 | NCBI WGS metagenome assembly QWCN01 (sample SAMN09866707, study PRJNA288562) | Human gut metagenome isolate term1_stool, whole genome shotgun sequencing... | isolation source: gut | host: Homo sapiens | place: USA: California
GGCATTTTCACTACTTCTTATATGCTTGTAAGTACATAATTTTTGCAGTCATGACACAAGAAAAGCTCCCTCACAGGAAGGAGCTTTGTCTACAGTCTGTAGCATCAGACGGGAGTCTGATGCTTTTTTTATGCGGTGGCGGGAAAATATCTGCCGGGTACCGCAATCATGGGAAAGTCCGGGTGAAGCATATGACACAGATCGATAAAAACATAGCATTCAATCTGAAAAGAATCCGCAAATCCAAAAATATGAGTCTGGATATGCTGGCGGAGCGTACCGGTGTCAGCAAAAGCATGCTGGGACAGATCGAGAGAGGAGAATCCAATCCCACGGTGTCCACTATCGGGAAGATCGTGGAGGGATTGAAGGTACCTTTTGAACAGTTGATTTATAATAGGAAAGAAATCATGGTGGTGCCGTCTCCGGAAGAGGCTCCGGTATGCAAGGCAAAGGAAGGGGAATACCGGATCTATGTGATGCTGCCCTACGATGCCGGAAGAAATTTCGAGATCTATCAGGGCGAGCTGACCAGAAATGCCCGGATGGAAAGCGAATCCCACGGGGAGCAGACCTGGGAATACCTGACGGTGGTATCCGGGGAGGTCGAACTGATTCTGGAAGATTCCAGTTTTCTGGTGAAGACAGGTGGTTCTCTCTATTTTGCCTGTGACAGGAAACATGTCTATCACAATGTGGGTGAGACCAAGGCGGTACTCAACATGATCATTACCACGCAGCGTTAGAGAAAACGCCCCCGCTTGATGGCATCCTTGCCATATTTTGCCCGGATATTATCCAGTGCGGCATCCAGCTTCTGCTGTTTCTCGGAACGGGGAGCCGGAAAATCAAACAGGCTGAGTTGAACCGGTTCGTCTTCCGGCACCAGCTTGGAAGTGCGGATCCCCAGAAGCCTTATGGGAGTGGAATCCCATAATTCGTCGAATAATGCACAGGCATCTTCGTACAGGAGATTCACGGAAGCCGTGGGAATGTCTATCGGCATTTGGTGAGAAACGTTCCGGAAATCACTGTACCGGATCTCCGTGCAGATCTGTCCTGCCAACTGGTGGGAGGCCCGTAGACGCCTGCCCACGGATTCACACAGAGACAGCAATACTTTACAGGCTTCCTCTTTGGTGGTGGCATCGCTGCTTAAAGTGGTGGAGTTGCCGATCCCTTTTGCCTTGGAAGGAGCCAGGACTACTGTGGAATCGTCGATGCCGTTGGCATACTGCCACAGACAACGACCGTGACTTTTTAAATGTGCTTCCAGGATCGCAGGATCCGTCTTTGCCAGATCCCCGATCGTGAGAATACCTAATTTGTGGAGAGTCTCCGCACTGGAATGTCCGCAGGTGAACAGGGCGGAAACAGGCAGCGGCCACATTTTCTGCGCTATTTCCCGCTGATACAAGGTGTGAGTCTTATCCGGTTTCTCAAAATCAGAGGCCATCTTAGCCAGAACCTTTCGATCCGAAATGCCCACATTTACCGTAAATTTAAATTTTTCAAAAACAGAGTGACGAATGAAAGCAGCGGCTTCCTCGGGAGAAACGTAGTTTGCCGCAATGGGCGTATAGTCCATATAACATTCATCGATGCTGACCTGTTCGATGTCGGGGCAGATACCCGCCAGATGTTCCATAAGCATCTGGCTTTTCAGACGGTACATATTATGATCCGGAGAAGCCATGACCAGATGCGGACATTTGCGCAGGGCATTGACCACCGGTTCACCGGTAGTGATGCCGAAAGCCTTGGCGGGAATGGATTTGGCCAGCACCACACCGTGTCTGGTGGAGGTATCACCGCCTACGATGGAAGGGATCGTGCGCAGATCCACAGGATCCCCCTGTTCCAGACGGGCCAGCGCCGTCCAGCTTAAAAAAGCGGAATTGACATCAATATGAAAAATGACCGGTTCCCTCATGGCGTCTCCTTTCCGGATCAGACCGTTTTATTTACCTCCAGTATAGCATAGATCGGTTCGGGAGAAAACAAAAAAATCGAACAGACATTCTTTCTTTACAAGGCATATAAATGCTGATAGAATCTATATGTTACAAAGTTATTACAGTAAGACAGGTATACAGAATGCCCGAAGGGGGCATACTGTTTTCAGATACGATAGATCGAGAAGGAATTCATGAAGAAACTGACATCTTACTCGAAAAGAGTAAAATATACATATGTGAAAACAACGCTGGCCACTCTTTTTGTGAGCCTCTTTTTCCTCAAAGGGTATGCAGCGTTTGAAAAGACCGGAGAGAATTACTTCCACGTGTTCTTGAACGGCAATGAGATCGGAACGGTGGGCGAAGCAGACAGAGCGGAGCAGCTTCTGCAGGAAGCCAGAAGGAATATCGCTTCCCAGAGTGATGATATGATCTTTATGGACGCAGATTTAAAGCTGGTCGGTGAAGAAGTGCTGTGGGGAACACTGGACAATGAGGACAATCTGCTGGCAGCCATGGAACGGGAACTGGAGAGCAGTATTCGTGAGACTTCCCACAGATCCTATACAATGAAAGTAAATGAATATATGGTCAACCTGTCCAGCGTGGAGGATGTGGAGTCTCTGCTGCAGGCAGCAGTGGACAAATACGACAGTGAAGACAAATTCAGCGTGGAACTGACTCACGATGCACAGAAGGAATTCAATGTTCTTACCACCGAGGTAGTCAATAAACAGGAACTGACCGCTCAGGAAGAACAGAAGGAAGAATCCATCTATGCAGGCGGTGTACAGTCCGTACTGGATCAGGCGGGCTCCCAGGCAGACCAGCAGGGGGAAAAAGATTTCGAAGACTATGATCTTGGGCTGATGACCATGGACTTTGCGGAAAAGGTGGAAATCGTAGAGACCTATCTTCCGGAAAGCATGCTGACTCCGCTGGATCAGGCAATCGAGGATGTGATCAAGGATCAGGAGACCCCCGGAGAATATGAAGTAGTCAGCGGAGATACCCTGTCGGAGATTTCGATTAAAGTAAATATTCCGATGGATCAGATCATCGCCATGAACAGCGAGACACTGACCGATGAAAATTCTACGATCCGCGTAGGGGACAAGCTGATCATTACCGTGCCGCAGCCGGAGCTGTCCGTGGAGCGCATGGAGCAGAATTATTATGAAGAAATCTATGATGCAGATGTAATTTATGTGGACAACGATTCCTGGTATACGACCCAGACCAAGATTTTGCAGCAGCCCTCCGCCGGTTTCCGTCGGGTAGTGGCGGATGTATCTTATCTGAATGACAGAGAGGTCACCAGGGATATTCTGAAGGAAGAAGTGGTCATGGAGGCAGTTCCCAAGATTGTGGAACGAGGCACCAAGATTCCTCCGACCTATATCAAGCCTATTTCCGGTGGACGTCTGAGTTCCAACTTCGGACGCAGAAAGTCACCTACCAAGGGTGCCAGCAGCTACCATAAGGGTGTGGACTGGTCGGTTCCTACCGGAACTGCGGTATTTGCATCCTGCGGCGGTACAGTGGCCAGAGCCGGATGGGGAAGTGGATACGGTTATTGTGTCTATATCAACCATGAAGACGGCAGACAGACCCGATACGGACATCTGAGCAAGGTGCTCGTCAAGGTCGGCCAGACGGTAAAACAGGGAGAACGTATTGCACTGAGCGGTAATACCGGCGTAAGTACGGGACCTCATCTTCACTTTGAGATCCTCATTAATGGCAGCCAGGTGAACCCGTTGAAGTACCTGAATTAGGGCGTTGTATTTACAAATGTGCGAAAATGTGGTATAAGTGCATAAGAAGGTTTTTCTGATCTGAGAATGACAGAGGTAAGAAACAATGGAACAATACGCAATTAAAGGCGGTAATCCATTAGTCGGTGAAGTTGAAATAGGAGGTGCCAAGAATGCGGCACTTCCTATTCTTGCTGCTTCCGTGATGACGGATGAGACTGTTTATATAGAAAATATGCCGGATGTAAGAGATACGAATGTCCTTTTGAGCGCCATGAAGAACATCGGCGTGATCGTAAAGAGAACCGACCGTCACAAAGTGACTCTCAATGCATCCAACATCAGTGAACTTGTAGTAGAAGATGAAAATATCAAGAAGATCAGAGCGTCCTACTATCTGATCGGTGCTTTGTTAGGTAAATACAAGCATGCGGAAGTGGCACTTCCCGGTGGCTGTGATATCGGCTGCCGTGCCATCGACCAGCATATTAAGGGCTTCCGTGCTCTGGGCGCGGACGTGAAGATCGAGCATGGCCTGATCAAGACACAGGCGGAGCATCTGCGCGGCAGCCATATTTATATGGATGTGGTCAGTGTCGGCGCTACCATCAATATCATGATGGCTGCGGTAATGGCGGAAGGCACCACGATTATCGAGAACTCTGCCAAGGAGCCTCATGTGGTGGATCTGGCGAACTTCCTGAACAGCATGGGAGCCAATATCAAGGGTGCCGGTACGGATGTGATCCGTATCAAGGGTGTTTCCCATCTGCATGGCACAGAGTATGCCGTGATTCCCGATCAGATCGAAGCCGGTACGTTTATGTTCGCAGCGGCAGTGACCAAGGGCGATGTGACGGTGAAAAATGTGATTCCGAAGCACCTGGAGTCTATTACGGCAAAACTTCTGGAGATTGGCTGTGAAGTAGAGGAAGCGGATGACTGTATCCGTGTGGTAGCGCCCAAGCCTCTGCAGCATACCCAGGTGAAGACCCTGCCTTATCCCGGATTTCCTACGGATATGCAGCCCCAGATCACAGTGGCGCTGGGACTTTCCAAAGGAACCAGCATCGTGACGGAGAGTATTTTCGAGAACCGTTTCAAATATGTGGATGAGCTGACCCGTATGGGCGCCAGCATCAAAGTAGAAGGCAACACCGCTATCATCGACGGTGTATCCAGATATACCGGAGCCAATATTTCCGCACCGGATCTGCGGGCGGGAGCAGCACTGGTACTGGCTGCCATGTCTGCAGAAGGATTCTCTACTGTGGATGATATCCGCTATATTGAGAGAGGTTATGAGGATTTCCACCTGAAATTACAGGGACTGGGAGCCCAGATCGAGTTGGTCGAGACGGAGCGGGACCTGCAGAAGTTCAAGCTGAAGATCGGTTAATGAGTGGATTTCTCATAAACCACAACAGAATGACATTTTGAAAAAAATGTCTGTTGACAAAACAGGTAACTCATAGTAAGTTAATTAGCGTAGAAAAGTTCATATAGACTTTCCCTTATTCAGAGTGGTGGAGATACATAGGATCGATGAAGCCACGGCAACCCCGCAGAATGCGGAAGGTGCCCACCTGAGCGAATAACTGTCGAACAATAAGAGGATTTGATCGCACAATAAATCAGTCCGCTTATGAAAGCGGACTTTTTTGCATCATTCAGAGCTGTCGGCATTGAAAATTTGATTTTGCGAATGAGGCTCTGAATGACAGGACTTTAGCAACTCATACACTAGACCCTCTTCCCGCAAGGAAGCAGAATGGAGGACAAATGGAAAAACGTTTATTTACATCGGAGTCCGTAACCGAAGGACATCCCGACAAAATCTGTGATGCCGTATCTGATGCGGTACTGGATGCGCTGATGGAGCAGGATCCGTTCAGCCGTGTAGCATGTGAGACCTGCACCAATACCGGTTTCGTACTGGTAATGGGTGAGATCACCACCAAGGCAAATATTGATATTCCCGCTATTGTTCGTAAGACCGTGACCGAGATCGGCTATGATTCTTCCGAAAAGGGATTCGACGGCAACACCTGTGCCGTTATGGTATCTCTGGACAAGCAGTCCACTGATATCGCCATGGGCGTAGACAAGGCCCTGGAAGCAAAAGAAAGCCACATGACCGATGAACAGCTGGATGCCATCGGTGCCGGAGATCAGGGTATGATGTTCGGCTATGCTACAGATGAGACTCCGGAATATATGCCGTATCCCATCTCTCTGGCACACAAGCTGACCAGACAGCTGACCAAGGTTCGTAAGGATGGTACACTTTCCTATTTAAGACCCGACGGAAAGAGTCAGGTATCCGTAGAGTATGATGAGAATGGCAAGCCTTTTCGTCTGGAGGCAGTCGTTCTGTCTACCCAGCATGACGAACATGTATCTCAGGAGCAGATCCATGAGGACATCAAGAAGTATGTATTCGATCCTGTTTTGCCCGCAGACATGATCGATGCAGACACCAAGTTCTTCATCAATCCTACCGGACGTTTCGTAATCGGCGGACCTAACGGCGACAGCGGACTGACCGGCCGTAAGATCATCGTAGACACCTACGGTGGATATGCACGTCACGGCGGCGGAGCATTCTCCGGCAAGGACTGCACCAAGGTGGACAGAAGTGCGGCATACGCAGCACGTTACGTTGCCAAGAATATCGTAGCGGCAGGACTGGCTGAAAAGTGTGAGATCCAGCTGTCTTACGCTATCGGTGTGGCACATCCTACTTCCATCATGGTAGATACCTTCGGTACGGGCAAACTGCATGATGATAAGCTGGTGGAGATCATTCGTGAGAACTTCGACTTAAGACCCGCAGGCATCATCAAGATGCTGGATCTGCGCAGACCTATCTACAAGCAGACCGCTTCCTATGGCCACTTTGGACGTACCGATGTGGATCTGCCCTGGGAGAAGCTGGACAAGGTGGATTTATTGAAGAAATACCTGGCATAGTTACGAGCCATGCAAAAATGAAACAGGAACTGTTCCCGGGAGTTTACTCACAGGGAACAGTTCCTGTTTTGATTTTTATGCGGCACATGTATGAATGAAGCATGGCGTTTTATTTGGTTTCCTCTGTCTCCTCGGTCTCGTCTGTCTCTTCCTGTCCATACTCTCCGATATGGAACAGCTGCTGTTCTCCGGAGGTAGTGACATGCACACCTTTTTCTTCCAGCTTCAGATCCTTGACATACATGGTCTTCGTAGTCTGGGGCAGAGCGGCCAGATCAATTTCAACGGGCTCCAGCAGATGTGCGGGATCTGCTTTGTAATGCACCTCGGACAATTCTGCTTCGAAGATACCCTGTACCTTGTCTTCGTTCACATAGACAATGGGAACAGTAGCGGATACGATTTCGCCGGCTACCAGAGCCTGAAAGTCCAGAGCCATATATTTCTTGGTCAGAGGATCAAAATCAATATTTTTTACCAGAACATCTACATTCTTACCATCCAGTTCCAGATAAGCCTGGGTGCCTTCTTTTGCATTCTTGATAAAAGCGGATGCATCCTTCTCTGTGAATTTCAGGGAAACATTCTCTTTCATTTCTTTTCCGTACAAAACACCGGTGATAAAACCGTCTCTTCTTAATTTCTTTGCTTTTTCGTCAGGATTTCTTTTTTCAGCTTTTAATGTCAACATAATGATGACCTCCTCGATCTCTACGTTTGTTTCGTGTAGATGAGAGCTTGTAGAAGTTCTTTTTGCACTATGGTTATTATAGCACATATAGAACAAATTAAACAGTTAAAATGTCACAAAAATAAAGTGAGAAAAACTAAAATTACAGGCAATTTTTAGAATGCATTGTATTTTTTCAGACCGGAGCAAACACTACATTACAAGAATACGTTACAACAGTAAAGTAAACGGTTGCAGGACAGGGGAAAATAGGTTATACTTGCTACAAACACATTTGAATTTACAGGGAGGACATGAGAATGGATATGAATATTGTATGCCTGGATCTGGAAGGAGTACTGGTGCCGGAGATCTGGATCGCTTTTGCAGAGGCCAGTGGGATCCCCGAGTTGAAGAGAACCACCAGAGACGAGCCGGATTATGATAAATTAATGAAATGGAGACTCGGCATTCTGAAAGAGCACGGTCTGGGACTGAAGGAGATTCAGGAGACGATCGCAAAGATCGATCCGATTCCCGGTGCGAAGGAATTTCTGGACGAATTGCGTTCCATAACCCAGGTCATTATTATCAGCGATACTTTTTCACAGTTTGCAGGTCCCCTGATGAAGAAGCTGGGATATCCCACGATTTTCTGCAATTCTCTGGAAGTAGCCGATAATGGTGAGATCACCGGATTCAGAATGCGTGTGGAAAATTCTAAATATACGACGGTAAAAGCTTTGCAGTCCATCGGTTTCCAGACCATTGCCAGCGGTGACAGCCACAATGACTTGGGTATGATCCAGGCCAGCAAGGCAGGCTTCCTGTTCAAGAGTACCGAACAGATCAAAAAAGCTCATCCGGAGCTTCCGGCCTATGAGACCTATGACGAACTGATGGCAGCCATCAAAAAAGCATTATAATCTCCTATATTACTATTACTATGAAAAACTCTCCGGACAGATGTTATTCTGTTGAGGAGAGTTTTCTGTGTATACAGTGAATGCGTTTAATGGAGAATATTGATCCGCCACACACGGAAAACAGGGAAAAGACAAATAAAATATAAAAATATAATCGAAATTAAAAAAGTTATTTACATATTTTTACAAAATGTTACAATATTATAATATGACTTGTTATCAACCAATAGTAAGGAGAGGAAAATGTTCGAAAATTTGAAAATCAGGCAGCGCCTGAAAAAAGCTTTTGCCATTATTGTAGTTATATCATCTATTGCAGGAGTGCTCGGAGCACTGGCAATGATCGTTACCATGAACCGCTATCAGCATGCATTGACCAATTACGGTTTTTCACAGGGAGATATCGGTAAGGCCATGACTGTATTCACGGATGTAAGATCCGCAACCCGTGGAATCATAGGATATAACGACCCGGATCTGGTGGACGGTCTGATCACGACTCACGATGAGAAGAAGCAGGCTTTTCTTGAATACTGGGAAGTTGTCGGCGAGACTGTTGTTTCTTCCAAGGAGAAGGAACTGTATGATCAGGTAAATGAGCAGATTCAGCAGTACTGGGAGCTGGATCAGCAGGCCATTAATACCGGTAAGGTGGATATGGAAGAGAAGCGTATGCAGGCACAGGAGCTGATGCAGAATCAGGTAGCACCGCTTTATAATGAAATTTATGATACCATGCGTGAACTGATGAACGAGAATGTCCGTGAAGGAGATTCCCTTTCTTCCACACTGAATATCATGGGATTTATCTTCCTGCTTATCATTGTTGGTGTGATCGTGCTGGCAATTATCATTGCAACGAGAATGGAACATGCAATCTCTCAGGGAATCGCAGCACCGCTGGATGCATTGGCAAAGCGTCTGGAGACTTTTGCACAGGGTAACCTGTCCGATCCGTTCCCGACACTGAACAGTAAGGATGAGATCGCTGACATGATTCATTCTGCAAATGAAATGGCAGAAAAGCTGAGTTTTGTCATTGCCGACACCGGAGAAGTTATGAGCCAGATGGCAAACGGCAATTACAACATCACTTCCAAGAACCCGGATATGTATCAGGGTGATTTTGAACAGTTGTTTCTGTCTATCCGTAACATGAAGACACAGATGGTTCAGACACTTCGTTCCATCGAGGAGGCTTCCAGGCAGGTATCCGCAGGTGCAGCTAACCTGGCAGATGCTTCCCAGAATCTGGCAGAGGGCGCTACCGAGCAGGCAGGTGCCGTAGAAGAACTGCAGGCTACCATTACCAACATTACTTCCAATATTGAGCAGGCTGCTGAACAGGCACAGGAGTCCTATGAGCAGGCCAGAAAATATGCAAACGAAGCAGATAACAGCAGAGCAGAGATGAAGGCTATGGTGGATGCTATGGCCAGAATCAGTGATACTTCCAACAAGATCGGCAATATCATTTCTGAAATCGAGGATATTGCATCCCAGACCAACCTGTTGTCCCTGAATGCTTCCATCGAGGCAGCCAGAGCAGGTGAGGCAGGCCGTGGATTCGCTGTGGTTGCTGACCAGATCCGTCAGCTGGCAGAGCAGAGTACCAAGTCTGCTGTAGATACCAGAGACCTGATTGAAGGTTCCATGCAGGAGATCAAGGAAGGCAACCAGGCTGCAGACAGCGCTGCTGCTTCCATCGAGATCGTAGTAGACGGTATCGGCAAGATTGCAGAGTCTTCCCGCAGTATCAGCGAGATCTCCAAGGACCAGGCCAATGCCATGGATCAGGCAGAGCAGGGTGTCAACCAGATCTCCGAGGTAGTACAGTCCAACTCCGCTACTGCAGAAGAATCTTCCGCTACCAGCCAGGAATTGTCTGCACAGGCAATCTCTCTGAATGAGCTGATCAGCAAGTTTATTCTTCCTCAGGAATAAGAACGGCTGAGACATTGAGAAAAATATAGTACAGCTGGAAAAGCAGGTATCGGCAACGATGCCTGCTTTTTTTCTCTGACAGGAAGTGGACAAGGATATCTGATATGCGATATAATTACAGGGAACAGAACTGGAACAAAATGAGTGAAATGAGGTAATCATGGGAATGGATCAGGAACAGACACCCCACAAGCGCCGGGTGCGTTATAAAGGGAAATACCCCAGAAAATTTGAGGAAAAATATAAGGAATTACAGCCCGAAAAATACGGAGATACCATTGCCCATGTGATTCAGAAGGGAAACACTCCCGCAGGCATGCATATCTCCATTATGGTAAAGGAGATTCTGGATTTCCTGAAGATCCAGCCGGGAGAGACCGGATTTGATGCAACACTGGGCTACGGTGGACATACGAAAGCCATGTTGGAGCAGCTGCAGGGGCGTGGGCATATCTATGCCACAGACGTAGATCCGGAGGAGTCTGCCAAGACGAAGAAACGACTGGCAGAGGCCGGTTACGGAGAAGAGATTCTGACCATCAGATTACAGAATTTCTGCACTATAGATGAGATTGCAAAAGAGGTCGGCGGATTTGATTTTATTCTGGCAGATCTGGGAGTATCCTCCATGCAGATCGATAACCCCAACAGAGGTTTTTCCTTCAAGGTGGACGGACCGTTAGACCTCAGACTGAACCAACAGCAGGGCATCAGTGCAGCAGAGCGCCTGGATACCATCACAAGAGAAGAACTGGCGGGAATGCTTTATGAGAATTCAGACGAGCCCTACTGCGAGGAGCTAGCGAGGGCCATTACCGATGAGATACGTAAGGGACATCGGATCGATACCACGACGAAACTGCGGGAAGTCATTGAGAAGACTCTGGATTTTCTCCCGGAGAAGGAGAAAAAGGATACCATCAAAAAGACCTGTCAGAGAACTTTTCAGGCCTTGCGTATTGATGTGAACCGCGAATTTGAAGTGTTATATGAATTTATGGAAAAGCTGCCGGGAGCTTTGAAACCCGGCGGAAGGGTAGCCATTCTGACTTTCCACTCCGGCGAGGATAAGCTGGTAAAGCAGGCTTTGAAGGAAGGCTACCGGAACGGCATTTATGCCGATTATGCGAAAGACGTGATCCGCCCTTCTGCGGAGGAATGTGTACAGAACGGCAGAGCCCGTTCCACGAAGATGCGTTGGGCGGTCCGGGCGGAAGAACAGACAGACTGACAGACGGAACAAAGGAGGTGTGAGAATGACTGTCATGGAATTTATCAATGCACACAGAGAGGATATGGATCCCTGCGAGTGTGTGATCCTGCCGGACGGCAGTGTGGAAGAGCCACAGCCTTCTCATATCAAAAAGCTGGAGGAAATCTCCGGCGAAGATAAACTGACACTGAACAGCCGTATGGAGAAAAATATGGAGCCCATATTTTTCATGGTGGAGTATACCGGCTGTATGTTAATATGGAGTACCCGTGTAGTGGTGCCGTCCCATCCCACACCGGCACAGGAAGAGACACTGGAGACCTTGTATTTCGCGGCGATGCTGGCTCCCGGCTATCATAGGGAACAGGTGGGGCCTACCTACGAGGAATGTGTCAGAAAAGTAAAAGAACTGCACTAGAAAGGGAACGACAAAATGGCATTTGCACATCTTCATGTTCATACAGAATATTCGCTGCTGGACGGTTCCAACAAGATCAAGGAGTACGTAGCCAGGGTCAAGGAGCTGGGCATGAACAGCGCGGCAATCACCGACCATGGCGTTATGTACGGCGTGATCGATTTTTACAGGGCAGCCAGAGAAGCGGGGATCAAGCCAATCCTGGGCTGTGAGGTGTATGTGGCACCGGATTCCCGTTTTGACAAGGAACTGACCGGCGGAGAAGAACGTTATCATCATCTGGTGCTGCTGGCGGAGAACAATACCGGCTATGCGAATCTGATGAAAATCGTCAGCCGTGGCTTTACGGAAGGATATTATTATAAACCCCGTGTGGACATGGAAGTGCTGCAGGAGTTCCACGAGGGAATTATCGCATTGTCTGCCTGCCTTGCAGGTGAAGTGCCCCGGTTTATTCTGAAGGGAATGAAGGACGAAGCGAGAAAAGCAGCCCGCAAATACGAGGCCTGCTTCGGCAAGGGCAATTATTTTCTGGAACTGCAGGATCACGGTATCCCGGAGCAGCGTACCGTGAATATGGAACTGCTCCAGATGAGCAGAGAACTGGACATTCCGCTGGTAACCACCAACGATGTGCATTACACCTATGCTGAGGATGCGATTCCCCACGATATTCTGCTGTGTCTGCAGACCGGCAAAAAGCTGGCGGACGAGGATCGCATGCGTTATGAGGGCGGTCAGTATTACGTCAAGAGCGAAGAGGAAATGAAGGGACTGTTCCCCTATGCATGGGAGGCCGTGGAGAATACCCAGAGGATTGCAGACCGTTGTAATGTGGAGATAGAGTTTGGCGTGACGAAGCTGCCGAAATACGATGTGCCGGAGGGGTACGATTCCTGGAGCTACCTGAATAAGCTCTGCGATGACGGACTGGCAGAGCGTTACGGTGACGGTGACCAGCCTGCCGGGGAGACCGGACAGACCCTGCGGGAACGTCTGGATTACGAGCTGGGTGTCATCCGCAGAATGGGATATGTGGACTATTTCCTGATCGTATGGGATTTCATCAACTATGCGAAAGAGCACGGGATTCCAGTGGGACCGGGACGAGGTTCCGCTGCGGGAAGTATCGTGGCATATTGCCTGAAGATCACCAACATTGATCCCATTCATTATAATCTGCTGTTTGAACGTTTCCTGAATCCGGAACGTGTGTCCATGCCCGATATTGATGTGGACTTCTGCTTCGAACGGAGACAGGAAGTCATCGATTATGTGGGCAGAAAATACGGCAACGACAAGGTGGTGCAGATCGTTACGTTCGGTACCCTGGCAGCCAAGGGTGTCATCCGTGATGTGGGACGTGTTATGGATCTGCCCTATGCGTTCGTGGATTCCATTGCCAAGATGGTGCCCAACGAACTGAACATCACCCTGAGCAAAGCGCTGGAAATGAACCCGGAATTCCGAAAGCTTTATCAGGAGGATGAGCAGGTGCATCATCTGATCGATATGTGTAAGCGTCTGGAAGGACTGCCCAGACATACCTCCATGCATGCGGCGGGCGTGGTCATCTGTCAGAAGGCGGCGGATGAATTCGTGCCGCTGTCCAGAGGCTCCGACGGTTCCATCGTCACCCAGTTTACCATGACGACATTGGAAGAACTGGGACTGCTGAAAATGGATTTCCTGGGGCTGCGTACCCTGACGGTAATCCATGATGCGGTAAAATTCATCGAGAATACCACCGGAAGACACATTGATGTGGATGCCATTGATTATAACGATCCGAAAGTACTGGCTTCCATCGGCACCGGCAGAACGGAAGGTGTGTTCCAGCTGGAAAGTGCCGGGATGAAGAGCTTCATGAAGGAACTGCGTCCCCAGAATCTGGAGGATGTGGTGGCCGGTATTTCCCTGTACCGTCCGGGTCCCATGGATTTTATCCCGAAGTATATTCAGGGTAAAAATCATCCGGATGCGGTAACTTATGCCTGTCCCCAGCTGGAGCCGATCTTAAAGCCCACCTACGGCTGTATTGTATATCAGGAACAGGTAATGCAGATCGTTCGTGATCTGGCGGGCTATACACTGGGACGAAGCGATCTGGTGCGCCGTGCCATGAGTAAGAAGAAACAGTCCGTCATGGAAAAAGAGCGGGCCAACTTCATCTACGGCAACCCGGAGGAAAATGTCCCCGGCTGTATTGCCAACGGCATTGACGAGCAGACAGCCGGACAGATCTATGATATGATGATGGATTTCGCAAAATATGCGTTCAACAAGTCCCATGCGGCCTGTTATGCAGTGGTGGCTTACCAGACAGCGTATTTGAAATACTATTATCCCGTAGAATTCATGGCGGCGTTGATGACTTCCGTCATCGATAACCCGAAAAAGGTATCCGAATATATTTTGAATTGCCGGAACATGGATATTGCCATTCTGCCTCCGGATGTGAATGCGGGAGAAGCCGGATTCTCCGTATCGGATGGCAAGATCCGTTATGCCCTGACGGCCATCAAGAGTGTGGGACGTCCCATCATTGACAGCCTGGTACAGGAGCGTAAGGAAAGAGGCCCTTTCACGAATCTGAAGGACTTTATTACCCGCATGTCCGATAAAAAAGAGATGAATAAGCGGGCTATTGAGAACCTGATCAAAGCAGGAGCTCTGGATGGTCTGGGTGGTACGAGAAAACAGTTCATGAGTGTCTATGTGCAGATCGCGGACCATATTGCCCATGATAAAAAGAACAATCTGGCCGGACAGATCTCCCTGTTTGACATTGCAGGGGAAGAGGATAAGGAAGAATTCGATATCCGGATGCCGGATGTGGGCGAATACAATAAGGAGATGCTGCTGGGCTTCGAAAAAGAGGTGCTGGGTGTCTACGTCAGCGGTCATCCCCTGGAGGAATATCAGGAGCTGTGGCAGAACTGCATCAGCAATACTGCCGGGGATTTTGCCCTGGATGAAGAGACCGGAGAGGTGCAGTTAGTCAGGGACCAGGCCAATGCAGTCATCGGAGGATTGATCGCGGACAAGACAGTAAAATACACCAAGAATGACAAGATCATGGCATTTTTGAATGTGGAGGATCTGATCGGTAATGTGGAAGTCGTGGTATTTCCACAGGTGTACGAGCGCTACAGCACCTTGCTTGTGGAGGATGCGAAGGTGTTTATCCGGGGCAGAGTATCCCTGGAAGAAGACAAGGACGGCAAGCTGATCTGCGACCAGATTATCAGTTTCGAGGATGCGCAGGCTGCGAGAGCGGCGAACCAGCCCCTGTTCCCCAGAAATTACGGAGGCCGGGGCGGCAGCCGCCGCGGCGGATCCTACGGAAACGGAAGTGGAAATGGCGGTGCCGGTGGATACCGGAATGCCGGGAACGGCTACGGACAATACCAAAATGACGGTATGAACAGCAGCAGTATGTCGGTGGGACAGACCGGTCAGGCAGCAGGACAAATGCAGTCCGGGCAGCGTACACAGGCAAATGGAACCCCTCAGAAAAAAGGCATGCCGGCGGGAGCCTGGATCCAGTTCCCCAATATGGAGGCCTATAAGACCAGAGAGCAGGAACTGCTGCAGGCCATTGCGGATTCCGACGGGGATGACGATGTGGTGATCTATCTGCGGGACATTAAAAATATTAAGATACTGCCCCAAAATCTCCAGGTAAAAGCCGACGGGGCATTAATGGAAAAGCTTACAGTGCTGTTCGGAAAAGAAAATGTTAAATTTATAACGAAACCTATTGAAAACCGCTCAAAAATAGATTAAAATAAGGAATCGAGAAGAGAAAACTATTCGTTCGTTTACTTAGGAGGTAACAGTCATGGCAAAAGAGATTAAGACGATCGGCGTATTGACCAGCGGCGGTGATGCACCGGGAATGAACGCTGCTATTCGTGCAGTTGTTCGTACAGCCATTGCAAGAGGACTGAAGGTTAAGGGAATCAAAAAAGGCTATCAGGGTCTTTTGAATGAAGAGATCATAGATATGGAAGCCAAGGACGTATCCGATATCATTCAGCGCGGTGGTACGATCTTAGGAACCGCACGTTGTCTGGAGTTCAAGGAAGCGGAAGGACAGAAGAAGGGTGCTGAGATCTGCAGAAAGCACGGTATCGACGGTATCGTTGTCATCGGCGGTGACGGTTCTTACCGTGGTGCACAGGCACTGTCCAGACTTGGTATTAATACCATCGGTCTTCCCGGAACCATCGACCTGGATATTGCATGTACCGAGTACACCATCGGTTTCGATACTGCTGTCAACACAGCAATGCAGGCAATCGACAAGGTTAAGGATACCTCTTCCTCTCATGAGAGATGCAGTATCATCGAGGTAATGGGCAGAAATGCCGGTTATATCGCTCTGTGGTGCGGTATTGCCAACGGTGCCGAGGATATCCTGCTTCCCGAGAAGTACGATTACAACGAACAGAATATTATCAATAATATCATTACCAACCGTAAGCATGGTAAGACCCATCATATCATCATCAATGCCGAGGGAATCGGACATTCCACTTCCATGGCCCGTCGTATCGAGGCTGCTACCGGTATTGAGACCCGTGCTACGATCTTAGGTTACATGCAGCGTGGCGGAAGCCCTACTGCCAAGGATCGTTACTATGCATCTATCATGGGTGCTTACGCAGTAGATATCATGCTGGAAGGCAAGACCAACCGTGTCGTAGGTTATCAGCACGGTGAGTTCATCGATTTCGATATCGAAGAGGCTTTGCAGATGCAGAAGGGCATCAATGAGTACCAGTTCGAGGTATCTCATCTGCTGTCCATCTAATTTAATTTAACAGTTCAGACTGCGAAGCAGGCACTTTTATAAATAAGAGTGTCTGAACGGATATGAAGACAAAGGCGTTTCCCATTGCGTGGAAACGCCTTTTTGACTATAATAAACTCATCCATAGAATGCATCACGACTGCTTGCAGGCAGGGGATCATTCTATGAGAGGAGTAAACAAACATAAGTAAGTAGGGCGATTAGCCCGGATTACGCATGTTTGTTATGGTTTCGAGAGTTCGCAGAACGGAGAAACCATATTATTATGATGTTTAGGAGCGGTTAGCAGACAGATATGATCACAAGCAACAACAATGCAAAAGTAAAACAGGTGGTGCAGTGGCAGACCAAGGCAAAGGAGCGCCGCAAGGATCACGTATTTCTGGCAGAAGGTATCAGAATGTGTGAGGAGGCTCCGGTAAAAAACGTGCGGGAGGTCTACCTTACGGAAGAACTGGAGCAAAAGATCCGGCAGAATGCCCAGAACGGAGACACAGCATTCTGGGACAAGCTGCAGCAGACCGGTTACGAGACCGTATCCCCGGAAGTCTTTGCCAAAATGGCGGATACCCAGACCCCCCAGGGCATTCTGACAGTGCTGGAACAGCCGGTCTATGACTTGATACAGCTGTTGGAACAGCCGGATCCTTTATTTCTGATGCTGGAAAATCTGCAGGATCCGGGCAATCTGGGAACCATGATCCGTACCGGAGAAGGAGCAGGGATAACGGGTGTTATCATGAACAACCAGACCGTTGATATCTTTAATCCCAAGACCATCCGTGCCACCATGGGGTCTATTTTCCGGGTACCCTTTGTCTACGTGCCAGATCTGGCACCGGTGCTGGAACAGATGCATGCAAAAGGTATCCACACCTATGCGGCACACTTGAAAGGACAGGAATACTACGATTCCTTTTCTTTCCGGGAGCCTACGGCGTTCCTCATCGGCAACGAAGGAAACGGCTTATCCAAGGAAATCTCCGACCAGGCGGGACAGTATCTCAAGATCCCCATGGAGGGCAGGGTGGAATCCTTGAATGCCTCCATTGCAGCGGCCCTTCTGATGTACGAGGCCCACAGACAGCGAAGCGCAAGACTGTAACTATCCCGGACTCATTTGCCTTATAGATATTATCAAATGCCAGGCATTCGATGCGCAGCCGATAATATTTACATGGCTTTGAATAATTATATAATAATGATGCCAGGGTCAAAAGGTCTAAGCCCACATGAGCTTGCTCATAGGTGGGTGAAAGACCTTAGGACCCGCCCCGATATGAGCATAAAAGTGGGAAAGATCGGATTTATCGGACTGGGAAATATGGCCACTGCCATGATCGGAGGAATGTTGCAAAAAGGAATTGCAGCTCCGGAGGACATCATTGGTTCAGCCAGAACGGAAACAACAGTAGAAAAAGTTAAAACAAAATTTAATATTAACACAACAACGGATAACAAAATCGTAGCGGCACAGGCAGACATTCTGTTCCTGGCAGTGAAACCCATCTTTTTCCCGGAGGTGATCGACCAGATCAAAGATGTCGTGGCAGAGGATACCCTGATCGTCAGCATTGCGGCAGGAAGAACTCTGGACTATCTGAAAGAGGCTTTCGGCAGACCGGAATTGAAGCTGATCCGCTGCATGCCCAATACTCCGGCACTGGTACTGGAAGGCTGCACCGGCGTCTGTGCGGAAGAAAACGTCACGGAGGAAGACATGGAGCAGGTACTGGCACTGTTACGTTCCTTCGGCATTGCCAGTGTGGTACCGGAACGGCTGATGGATGTAGTCGTAGGTGTCAGCGGTAGCTCCCCGGCCTATGTGTTCATGTTCATTGAAGCCATGGCAGACGAGGCAGTAGCCGCCGGAATGTCCAGAAAACAGGCTTATGAATTCGCAGCACAATCCGTCCTTGGCAGTGCCAGGATGGTGCTGGAGACCGGCAGACATCCCGGAGAACTGAAGGACATGGTGTGCTCCCCCGGTGGAACCACGATCCAGGCAGTCAAGGTACTGGAGGAAAAAGGCATGCGCGCCGCTGTCATGGATGCCATGGATGCCTGCATTGAGAAGTCCAAAAGCATGTAGTGACAGCTCGACCATGAACAGAGTCGAGAGCAAAATCATGTTAACATGATTTTGCGAATGGCGCAAACCGAGCAGTCATGGCTAAATAGCGCCCAAAGTCCCAAAACTTGACAAAAATTTTGTCATCTGTTATGATATCTCGCGTAACAAATTTAATATTTTTGTAACAAACCGGTGAAAATCTTAATAATTTCAGCATATACTATTCACTGGTGAGATCCACAGGTATCACACCCATCGGGGAATCTTCCTGTGGGAAAGGCGTGTATCAAGATGACAAAAAGCAGAAGAATGCTGGTTGTATGCGTAGGACTGCTCTGTTCTCTCTTCCTGAGCATGCAGATGAGCATGACCGCACAGGCGGGCAATACAAAAAATTATGTAAATGATCTGAACGGTGGTATTGCATCCATCCTGGATCCCGGTTCCAGGAACAGCACTGAGGTGATCAACGCTACGGTGAAGGAACTGAACCTGACCTTCCCGGCAGAGGAAGAGATCAGTTCCGGTCTGGTCATGGCGAACGTAAGGGATGCCGTGAATGTAAGAAGCGATGCCAGCGAGGAAGCATCCAAGGTCGGTAAACTCTACAAGGACTGTGGAGGTACCATCCTGGAGCGTAAGGACGGCTGGACCAAGATCCAGTCCGGCACTCTGATCGGCTGGGCAAAGGACGAATATCTCCTGTTCGGAGATGACGCCAGAGCACTGGCCAACGATGTAGGCAGGATGATCGCACAGATCAATACGGAGACCCTCCGTGTGAGAACGGAAGCGGATCAGGAAGCCGGTGTCCTGGGACTTCTTCCCAAGGGAGACATCGCAGATGTAGTAGACAACAGCAACCCGGAATGGGTCTGTATTGACTACGAAGGCGCAGACGGTTATGTGGCTGCGGAATATGTAACTGTAGATTTCCAGATCGACTCCGGTGAGACACTGGAGGAGATCAAGGCAAGAGAAGCCGCAGAGCGTGAAGCAAAGCGTCACGTCAACTACGGCGAATATACCACCGATGCGGATACCACGCAGCTGCTGGCCGCACTGGTACAGTGTGAAGCAGGCTGTGAAAGCTACGAAGGCCAGCTGGCGGTAGCGTCCGTAGTTATGAACCGTGTAAGAAGCGGAGCATATCCCAATAGTATCCACGGTGTTATCTATGCCTCCGGACAGTTTACTCCAGCACTGAACGGTAAGGTAAATACCGTATACGAATCCGGCAGGATCTCCGCAAGCTGTGTTCAGGCAGCCCAGGAAGCCATCTCCGGTGTCTCCAATGTAGGAGACATGACCCACTTCAGACGTAACAACGGCCGTGACGGACTGGTCATCGGTAACCACGTCTTCTACTAAGTGGCACACAAAAGAACAGCGCATACAACAGAGACGGTATCCCGGAACAGGGGTACCGTCTTTTAACGTACAGGCAGGAGCCGATCCGCCGGATGAAATGAGGAATGAGAAGAGCACAATAGAATCCCGTATCGTGCACCAATAGCTGTTGTCACAGAAGAATATTTGTAGTACACTGGATACAACTACAAAACCAAAGGAGTGATCACATGAGTGAAATGGTAACCTTGTGGCTTGTGGTATTGATCGTATCGATCGGTGTGGAGGTCGCCACTCTGGGACTGACGAGCATCTGGTTCGCCGGAGGCGCCGTTGTGGCAGTGATGGCCGCCGCATTGCAGGCACCGATCTGGTTGCAGATCCTGTTATTTTTTGCAGTGTCTCTGCTGCTGTTATTTTTCACCAGACCTGTCGCAGTCAGATATTTCAACAAAGACCGCGTAAGGACGAATGTGGAAAGTATGATCGGCAGACAGGCAATCGTGACCAGTGAGATCGACAATCTGCAGGGCATCGGACAGGTAACGGTGGGCGGCCAGGAGTGGAGCGCCAGAACCGAAAAAGACGGACTGAATCTACAGCCCGGAACGGTGGTAGACATCGTGGCAGTCAGTGGTGTCAAGCTGATCGTCAAGGTGGATCCGCAGATGACGAAGGTCACCGGGGAAGTACCGGAGTCACAGAATTAAGAATCGTGTAACACGGATACATGAGGGAAAAGCGCGTACAGAGGTACGCAGCGTACACGAATGTACGCAGAAGGAGGAAAAATGGTAGCATTAATCATTATTGTCGTTTTAGTATTATGGATCTGTGTATCCTGTATCAAGATCGTGCCTCAGGCACAGGCCTACGTGATCGAACGTCTGGGTGCTTATCAGTCCACCTGGAATGTAGGATTCAATCTGAAGATCCCGTTCATCGATAAGGTAGCCAGAAAAGTCAATTTAAAAGAGCAGGTAGCGGATTTCCCACCCCAGCCCGTAATCACCAAGGATAACGTAACCATGCGGATCGATACCGTAGTCTTTTACCAGATCACAGATCCCAAGCTGTTCACCTACGGTGTAGAGAATCCCATGATGGCTATTGAGAATCTGACCGCCACCACCCTGCGTAATATCATCGGTGACCTGGAACTGGACCAGACCCTGACTTCCCGTGAGACCATCAACACCAAGATGCGTGCGGCACTGGATATCGCCACCGATCCCTGGGGTATCAAGGTCAACCGTGTGGAGCTGAAGAACATCATCCCTCCCGCAGAGATCCAGAATGCCATGGAGAAGCAGATGAAGGCAGAGCGTGAGAGACGTGAAGCTGTTACCCGTGCAGAAGGTGAGAAGAAGGCTAAGATCCTGGAGGCAGAAGGTGCCAAGGAGTCCGCAATCCTTCGTGCAGAGGCAGATAAGCAGGCAGCCATCCTTCGTGCGGAAGCTGAGAAGGAGAAGATGATCCGCGAGGCAGAAGGTGAAGCCGAAGCCATCCTCAAGGTACAGCAGGCAAATGCCGACGGTATCAAGATGCTGAAGGAAGCAGGCGCAGATGCCGCAGTCCTGAAGTTAAAGAGCCTGGAAGCTTTCGAAAAGGTAGCTGACGGCCAGGCCACCACCATCCTGCTGCCCGCAGAGCTGCAGGGCATTGCCAGCGTGGCAGAGACCTTCAAGGCAGCCGCAGGCAAAAAGGCAGAATAAGTAAACTAAAAAACGATAAACCAAAGCCACTTTCCGGGAAATACGGAGGGTGGCTTTTTTATGTCGGATTCACAAAAAACAATGACGGGGGATAAACGCGAGGGGTTGAAAAACACAGAATAATGAAGTATATTGATTACATATAGCTTGTTACAGGCAACGTTCGTAACAGGGATATCAATGGACAAAATCAGAAAACAGAGGCTGCGGGCGCAAGGCCGGGAAGCTTCGGAAAAGAGGAGTATTATGGATTTAAAGGGACGCGATTTTTTGAAATTACTGGACTTTACACCGGAAGAGATCGAATATCTGCTGGATCTGGCGGCAGACCTGAAGGATAAGAAGAAAAAAGGAATCCCCGTAGATACTCTCCGAGGCAAGAATGTAGCGCTGATCTTTGAGAAGACCAGTACCCGTACCAGATGTGCTTTTGAAGTGGCAGCCCATGATCTGGGAATGGGAACGACTTATCTGGATCCCACCGGATCCCAGATCGGCAAAAAGGAAAGCATTGCCGATACTGCCAGAGTACTGGCAGGCATGTTCGAGGGTATCGAATATCGTGGCTTCGGACAGGATATTGTGGAGGAACTGGCAAAATATTCCAAGGTGCCCGTATGGAACGGCCTGACCAACGAATTCCATCCCACCCAGATGCTGGCAGACCTTCTGACCATCCGTGAACATTTCGGACATCTGAAGGGAATCCGTATGACTTACATGGGAGACGCCCGTTACAACATGGGTAACTCTCTGATGGTAGCCTGCGCGAAGATGGGCATGCACTTTACCGCATGTACCACCGCAAAATATTTCCCGGCGAAGGAGCTGGTAGCGGAGTGTGAGGCCATTGCGGCACAGACCGGCGGCAGTATTACCCTGACCGAGGATGTGAAGGCGGGCACGAAGGATGTGGACGTGATCTACACTGACGTGTGGGTATCCATGGGCGAGCCCGACGAAGTATGGACCGAGCGTATTAAAGAGCTGTCTCCTTATCAGGTGAATAAAGCAGTCATGGACAATGCCGGCGAGCAGGCCATTTTCATGCACTGTCTTCCTGCATTCCATGATCTGAAGACCAAGATCGGTGCCCAGATGGGTGAGCGTTTCGGCATCACCGAGATGGAAGTGACCGATGAAGTATTTGAATCCGGCCAGTCTCTGGTGTTTGAAGAGGCTGAGAATCGTATGCATACGATCAAGGCAGTGATGGCGGCGACTTTATGAGTATGAAAGCAAAGATTTTAGAGCTTCTTCGGGAAAAGAAGGATCGGGTGGCAGCAGGAGCACCGGAAAGCGAGGCCTATGTCTCCGGGCAGGAGCTCTGCGAGCAGTTCGGTGTATCGAGAACTGCGGTATGGAAAGCCATCGGACAACTGAAAAAAGAAGGCTATGTCATTGAAGCGGTACAGAACCGCGGCTACCGTCTGCTGGATCAGACGGAGGAAGTCTACAACCAGGCGGATATCCAGAGCAGATTAAAGACGAAATGGGTGGCACATCCTTTACAGTTTTTTGACAGTATCGATTCCACCAATATCCGTGCCAAACTGGAAGCGGAACAGGGCGCGGAGAGCGGCCTGTTGGTGGTGTCGGATATGCAGAGCGCCGGACGCGGCAGAAGAGGCCGGGGCTGGGAGAGCCCCGCAGGGATAAATATTTATTACACCCTGATGTTAAAACCGGATTTTTCATCGGACTGTGCACCGATGCTGACGTTAGTCATGGCACTGGCGGTGGCGAAAGGCATCCGGCAGACACTGCGCCGCGACAGCGAAGAGGCAGCAGCCAAGGTCGGCATCAAGTGGCCCAACGATATTGTAGTGGACGGGAAAAAAGTCTGCGGCATTCTCACGGAGATGAGCATGGAGCAGGGGTACATCCAGCACATCGTCATCGGTGTGGGCATCAATGTGCGTAAGCAGGAATTTCCCGAGGAGATCCGGGACCGGGCGGCAGCCATTGATGAACAATGCGGCTTCCGCATTTCCCGCAGTCAGCTGATTGCGGATATTATGGAAGCCTTCGAGGAAGATTACGAGATCTTTTTACGGACCCATGATCTGAAAGGCCTGCGGGCATCCTATGCGGAACTTCTGGTAAATCAGGACAGGGAAGTCTGCGTATTGGATCCCAAGGGTGAATACCGCGGCATTGCCAGAGGTATCAACGACCAGGGAGAGCTTCTGGTGGAGCGTCAGGACGGTACCGTGGAGGAAGTCTATGCCGGAGAAGTATCGGTCCGTGGCATTTATGGGTACGTGTAGGCAGGTACAGCATTTTCCGGGATGGCAGAAGGCAGGACGGACAGCCGGATGGAAAGACCGGAATAAAAAGACCGGAACAGATAGTCCGTGACAGAATTGAGACAGAACAGGATATAGAAGTATGGACGAGAACAAGATCGTACTCTGCGGCGCCAACGCCTATGAGAAGAAATATTATTTTAACGAAGAACAATTTAAGATGATTCCGGATTCCATCAAGCAGGAGCTGCATGTGATCTGCGTGCTCTTCACCGAGGAAGTGGGAGGTGTCTTTACCATTGCCTTTGAGGAGGATGGAAATGTGGTCATGGAGACCAATGCGGATGATGATGACATCTATTATGATGAGATCTCTTCCGGACTGTTGATCTCTGAGATCCGTAGGAACAGACAGGAGCTTTTCGAGTCCCTGAGTCTGTATTACCGTGTGTTTATCAAAAAAGAAGATGTATCCGCATTGCTGGATGAGGAGGACGATGAATGATTTTTGTCATTGATGTAGGCAACACGAATATGACCATGGGTGTCTTTCAGGGGAAAAAGCTGGAAGCCACCTTCCGGATCATGACGAAGACCCCCAGAACCTCAGATGAATACGGGATCATGATCACCCAGCTGCTAAAAAATAACGGTATCGAAGTGACGGACATTGAGGGAGTCATCATTGCCAGCGTAGTGCCGGATGTGATGCATTCCCTGACCAGTTCCATCATCCGTTATCTCAAGACAAAACCACTGATCGTGGGCCCCGGTGTGAAGAGCGGCATCAAGGTCGCTACCGAGGATCCCCGGGCCATCGGTGCGGACCGTATCGTGGATGCGGTGGCAGCTTATGTGAAATACGGCGGACCGGTGCTGGTACTGGATTTCGGTACGGCGACCACCTATGATCTGATCACGGAGGACGGACGTTTTACTGCAGGAATCACTGCTCCCGGTATCCGGATCAGTTCGGAGGCTCTGTGGAAAGAGACGGCGAAGCTGCCGAATATTGAGATCCGTAAGCCGAAGACCATCCTGGCACAGGAGACCATTACCAGTATGCAGGCAGGACTCATGTACGGTCAGATCGGCCAGACGGAATACATTATCCGTAAGGTAAAGGAAGAGAGCGGGCTTGCGGAGCTGAAGGTCGTGGCCACCGGAGGCTTAGGCCGTGCTATTGCGGACGAGACCGACAGCATTGATATCTATGACAGTTCTCTGACACTGGATGGACTGCGGATCATCTACGACAAGAACAGACGTTGATAGGGGAATGACATGATAAAGCTGGAAAAAGCAGCAACAAAGATTATGGCAGCCATCGGAACAGCAGTAATGCTGTTCCTGCTGTTTTATTCCTGGAAATATACGAAGAGGCTGGTGGAACCGGAATATTATCTGGATGAAAAAGACAGTATCCTCTGGAATGCTCTTGTCGGCGTAGTGCTGGTGGCGGTATGCGGGGCTCTGTCCGGAGTGATGAAAAAGATCCCGGCGTGGGCACTGCATCTGCTGGCAGTTCTGGGAGCTGTGACAGCAGTGATTCTGGGGATAAGGCTTGCGAGGGCCGCCGGAGCGGAGAGCATTGCGGACCAGTATTATGTGCAAAGAGCAGCTATGGCACTGGCGGACGGTGATGCGGAATGGGTGCTGGCACAGGATTACTATGGTATCTATCCGTTCCAGCTGGGACTGGCGGAGATCTTCGCCTTAATCTTCCGTGTGGCAGGCTCCACGGAACGGCTCGTGATCCAACAGGTACAGGCGGTCTGCGGAGGCATCACGCTGTATGTGGGATTTAGGATCGTGCGGGAACTGTCGGGAAGCCGGGCAGCGGAACTGCTGTATCTTGTGGCGGAGCTTTTGTTCCTGCCGGTGTATTGCTATGCTTTGTTTATCTATGGTGAGAGTATCGGAACCTGCAGCGTCCTGTGTGCCATCTGGTGTTACCTGATGGCCAACCGGCCGGAGGGAAAGGTGTGGCAGAAGGGACTGCTGTGGGGTGCCGTCGCGTTGTTCATGGGACTGGCGTATGCGACCAGAAATGTATTGCTGGTGGTATGGATCGCCATGGTCATCATGCAGATCCTGGTGCTGCTTCGCAGTAAAAAATGGCAGGGACTGCCGGCGCTCTGCGTGGTGCTGGCAGTCATGCTGCTGGGGAAAACGACTCTCTGTCACATGGCGGAAGGACAGCTTGACCGGGAATATGGTTCCGGTGCTCCGTATGTTCTGTGGGTTGCCATGGGAATGCAGGAGAATCCCGACGCCCTGAAGGGGCCGGGAACCTACAATGACTATAATCTGGATACTTATATGCGGGCCGGGTATGACAGCATAGAGGCAGCAGAAGTGGCCAAAGGAGATATCAGGCAGTGTCTGGCAAAATGGCAGGAGGATCCCGTGGCAGCCGTTACGTTTCTCAAGGAGAAACTGCTGATCCAGTGGATCGAGCCTACTTATTGCAGCTTTAACCAGACCAGATACCAGTACCGGCCGCAAGGCTGGGTGGAAGACTTCTATACCGGACAGGCCAATGAAAGAGCACTGGCATTCCTGAACCGTTTTCAGGGAATGGTATATCTGGCGGTTTTCGGGTATTATTTGAGGATCCTGCTGGGAAAACTGAAAGGTGTACAGGTACTTCCGGGGATTATTTTTCTGGGCGGATTTTTCATTGCGATCCTCTGGGAGGCCAAGAGCCGTTATGTGTTTCCCTATATCGTCATGATCCTTCCCAGCGCGGCATGCAGTATGGAGTATTACGGCCGTCTGCTGGCGGGTGGCATCGGGAGGATCGCAGGCGGTATTGTGAGTAGTAGGGAAAGGAAACAGAAACAAAAAGAAATAGGAAGGACAGCATGAAAAAATTACAGATTGGTAATGTGACCCTGGACAACCCGGTGATCCTGGCACCCATGGCGGGAGTATCCGACCTGCCGTTCCGCCTGCTTTGCAGGGAGATGGGAGCGGCGCTGGTGTGCATGGAAATGGTCAGTGCCAAAGCCATATATTATAACAATAAAAATACGGACAGTCTCATGGAGATCCATCCCGAGGAAGTGCCGGCTTCCCTGCAGCTGTTCGGCTCAGATTCCCAGATCCTTGCGGAGATGGCAAAACGGATCGAGGAACGTCCTTTTTCCATACTGGATCTGAATATGGGCTGCCCGGTGCCGAAGGTCGTGAACAATGGGGAAGGTTCGGCACTGATGAAGGATCCGAAGCTGGTGGAGCAGATTCTGACGGCACTGGTAAAGGCCATCAACAAACCGGTGACGGTAAAGATCCGCAAGGGCTTTGATGATGACCATGTCAATGCCGTGGAGATTGCGAAGATTGCGGAAGCCTGCGGTGTGGCGGCAGTGGCGGTGCACGGACGGACTAGAGCCCAGTACTACAGCGGACAGGCAGACTGGGATATCATCGCACAGGTGAAGGATGCAGTGAAGATTCCAGTGATCGGCAACGGGGATGTGGACAGCCCGGAAAAAGCAAAAGCCATTCTGGAACAGACCGGCTGCGATGGTGTCATGATCGGCCGGGCGGCAGAGGGCAATCCCTGGATTTTCCGGGAGGTGGTGTCGTATCTGGAAAACGGCACGATCCCGGCAAGACCCACGAACCGGGAGAAGCGGGAGCTGATCCTGCGCCATGCGGCATTACAGTTGGAATACAAGGGAGAGTACACCGGTGTCCGGGAGATGCGCAAGCACCTGTCCTGGTATACGGTGGGAATGCCCCATTCCGCTCATTTCCGCCAGACCATCAATACCATGGAGAAAATGGACGAACTGATCCGGGGAGTGCAGGAAATCTTTCCGGACGAAGTGTAGTGCGGATTTTGGATACAGCAATGCATTATGAGGCAGACCTTGCATGATATGATGTTGTGCGCGGTGTGGTGCATATAATTGGGATGACTGCATACAATGAAGCATGGACACTATTTTGTATCTCTATCCGGCGCGACGGACAGCGATGTGCGGGACACCGCCGGAGGAAAAAGCGGAACTGCGCCGGGGAAAACTGAAGAAATTTTTGCCCTTCCTGTGGAAAAAGGGAGAAGACCGGCATCCTGTGGTGACTGTGAGCCGGACGGAATATTTTTTCCCGGACTATCATCTGGTCAGAGTGTCGGTAGCCAGAACGGAAGGCATGGATAAAGAACAGGCGGAGCTGGCACTCACGGAGCTGGCACTCACGGAGCTAAAGCTCCGGGAACAATTACAGGAACTGACAGAGGATCCCGATCACACCTATGTGGTGTGCCGTGAGCCTCTTTCTTTTTATTTCGGAAGGGAATTCCGGGATTATCTGCAACAGGAGTGGATCGAACATCTGCTGCGCTACGGGGAGAGAGCGGGCGGCTATCCGGCGTGGCCGGATCTGGTCCTGCTGGGGAGAAATCCGTATCTGCCTTATGTCGTGCTCCGCTATGCTGCCAGATTGCAGAGCATGAAATGGTATCTTACGGAAAGAGAATACCGGGAGGAGGAAGAGTGGCTGACCGGGGAACTGGAGGATGAGTACGGTCTGATCCCGGAGATCCGGCTGCTTGCGGAAAATGCGGACTACGGACGAGTACGGCTGCAGGGGACGAAACCCTGCGTGGTACTGGATTTTTGCGACAATGAAAAGGTCTACGGCGGCGGACTGGCAGCAGGCAGTATCTGGCTGGATTTTCCGGCATCGGAGGACAAGGAGCACCGGGCCCTGGTACAATGTCCGCAGATCCGTTATTTTTCCATGAAAAAAGAGTGGAAAGACCCTCGAAAAGCCCGGGAATACCTTGACACCATCAGCAAAAATGGGTATAATAACTCGGTTGATTAGGCTAGTATAGTTGCCGGGAGTGTCGGCAGTACAAAATATAGAAAACAGGAAGGTGCGGTATCATGCAGGAAAAGAAAAACATTTTGACCTACGAAGGCCTCAGAAAATATGAGGAAGAGTTACACGATCTGAAGGTGGTAAAGCGTCAGGAAGTAGCCCAGAAGATCAAGGAAGCAAGAGAGCAGGGAGACCTGTCCGAGAATGCTGAGTACGATGCAGCGAAGGATGAGCAGAGAGACATCGAAGCCCGTATCGAAGAACTGGAGAAGATCCTGAAGAACGCAGAAGTCGTTGTAGAGGATGAGGTAGATCTGGACAAGATCAACATCGGATGTATCGTTAAGATTCTGGATGTGGAGTATAGTGAAGAACTGGATTACAAGATCGTAGGTTCCACCGAGGCCAACAGCTTAAAGGGTAAGATTTCCAACGAAAGCCCCGTAGGTAAGGCACTGATCGGTCATAAGGTCGGCGATACCGTAGAAGTAGAGACACCCGCAGGTGTATTCGCATATAAGATTCTGGAGATCCAGAGAAGTAATGTTGACTAAGTAAGATAGAGTAAGGAGTGGAAAAAAGTGGCAGATACACAGAACACAAAGGTACAGGAACAGGACATTCACCAGCTGTTGAAGGTAAAGCGTGAGAAGCTGGCGAACCTGCAGGAAGCAGGTAAGGATCCTTTTCAGATCACCAAATATGATGTGACCCATCACAGCACCGATATCAAGAACAATTTCGAGGAACTGGAAGGCAAGACCGTCCGCATCGCCGGACGTGTGATGTCCAAACGTGTCATGGGTAAGGCATCCTTCTGTAATGTACAGGATCTGCCCGGCAATATCCAGGTATATGTGGCTAGAGACAGCATCGGTGAAGAGTCCTATGCGGATTTCAAGAAGTACGATGTGGGCGATATCGTAGGTATCGAGGGTGAAGTCTTCAAGACCAAGACCGGCGAGACCTCCATACATGCGGCAAAGGTAACACTGCTGTCCAAGAGCTTACAGATCCTGCCTGAGAAGTTCCACGGCCTGACCAATACCGATATCCGTTATCGTCAGCGTTATACCGACCTGATCATGAATCAGGACGTTAAGGATACTTTCGTAAAGCGTTCCAGAATTATCAGTGCCATCCGCCGTTATCTGGACGGACAGGGCTTCCTGGAGGTAGAGACCCCCATGCTGGTATCCAATGCCGGCGGTGCGGCAGCAAGACCTTTCGAGACCCACTACAATGCACTGGATGAGGACGTGAAGCTGCGTATCTCCCTGGAGCTGTACCTGAAGAGACTGATCGTCGGCGGCATGGAGCGTGTCTTCGAGATCGGCCGTGTATTCCGTAACGAAGGTCTGGACACCAGACACAATCCGGAATTCACACTGATGGAGCTGTACCAGGCATACACCGACTATTACGGAATGATGGATCTGACTGAGAACATGTTCCGCTATGTGGCACAGGAAGTATGCGGTACTACCGTGATCCCTTACGCAGAAGAGACCATCGACCTGGGCAAGCCTTTCGAGAGACTGACCATGGTAGATGCTGTCAAGAAATACGCAGGCGTTGACTTCGACCAGATTCCCGATACGGCTGCAGCGAAGAAGCTGGCAGACGAGAAGGGTGTACACTACGAAGAGCGTCATGCCAAGGGCGACATCCTGAACCTGTTCTTCGAGGAGTTCGTAGAAGAGCATCTGATCCAGCCCGTATTCATCATGGATCATCCGGTAGAGATCTCTCCTCTGACCAAGAGAAAGCCGGACAAGCCCGATTATGTAGAGCGTTTCGAGCTGTTCATCTACGGACGTGAAATGTGTAATGCTTATTCCGAGTTAAATGACCCCATCGACCAGAGAGAGCGTTTCAAGGCGCAGGAAGCTGCACTGGCAGCAGGTGATGAGGAAGCCAATACGACCGATGAAGATTTCATGAACGCACTGGAGATCGGTATGCCTCCTACCGGCGGTATCGGTTACGGTATCGACCGTCTGGTAATGCTGCTGACCAACTCTCCTGCGATCCGTGATGTTCTGCTCTTCCCCACAATGAAGAGCTTGGATAAATAAACCTAGTGTTTATGCGGGGTTGAGGCATTTGAGTACGTCAAAGGACGCATTAAAAGACGCATTTTGACATAGTCAATGCCAAGGCTTGTTATAAGATTGGTCAGCTTGTACTTGTTAATACAGAAATATTGGATAAGTATCTTGAAACTTTTCATATTACAGATGCTGAGTTTTATAAGTAGGTGATGTTATGGTAAATACATTGAGTGGTTCAGTTAGTGCCTATAGAAAAGAAAATGTAAAACCAAGATTTATTCGTATTGATGAAGTAATGGCTTTATTAGATGTAACACGAGATGAGGCAATGGATATAGCATTAGCTGCTGGAGCAAGATATCAGCTTGCAAAGATTATATTAGTACATAAGGAAAGGTTGATGAAATTTATGAAACATTTTGCAAGAGTGCCTAGTTCAAACAAAATCGTAGAAAAGAAGTTTGTAAGAATTGGGGAAGCTTCAATGACTTATAGCATAGGGCATCATAGATTTATTGAAATGGCTAGAGCAGCGGGTGCTGTATATAAGATTGGAACAGCTAAGGGAAATACTATATTAATAAATTTGGAAATTTTTGATGATTATATGGAGCAATTCAGAGAACCGCCAACAGAAATGAAACATCCATTGCCAAATGTGAAAGGAGACTGATGAATGAGTTACTCATATAAGTGCTATTCAAGTCGGTAATTCAGCATTAATCAATACGGAATTATTTGAAAAATATCTTGAACGATTCAGAGAGCCGGCAAGAGAACTGCCTAAGCATACATGGAACAAATTAAAGGAAATGACAAATACACCAAAAACTGGTGAAAATTCGTAAAAATACACCAGTGGTGTCACTTCCGTAAAATTAAAGTGCATTGTAGAATATCAATTGTCCAAGAGAGATTGGACATAACAATTGAATAATCAGTTACAGATTTGCAAAGTAGTTTGCACTATCTGGAAGAAGGATTCGGCATGTTGCGTAAGGCTTCTTGATATCCGAGAGAATGTAAGAGGTGCAATCAAGACCACGGATACGGATATAGCAAAGACAGCACTTCTTGCAAAAGGATTTCGTGAAGCTGGTCAGACAGCAGCTAATGCATTCCGTACTTTTGCTGACAAACCGAAGGTAGATTATTCTCAGAAAGAGCAGAAACATCCCATTACAAAGGCGGTGCTTGCACCTATGAAAGCAGTGAAAAAGATGCTTGTATCAATGGAACTTCATTTGGATGCATCTATTGATAAGCTGGATAATCTAGCTATGAATGTGAAGCTTGATAAGGAAAAGCATATGGAGAGTATGAAGAAGCAGGAGCAGACAGAGCCGGAGAGGGCTGAAGCAGAGAGAGTGGAAGCAGAGGTCGTATACTCTCCAATGGTTGCTGAGCCGCAGGAGTATCAGTATAATGCAGATGCATTTGAGGCTAGAGGTGTGGATGAGGTGAAGCAGGAAGCGGCACATAAGGAAGCACCGAAGGTAAGAGAAGATAAAGCCAGATAGATGTGAGGACGTGGAAGAGATTCTGCGTCCTATTTTAGTGCGTAATAGTATCAAGAAGATATATATTTTTCATTTAGAATCAGGGAACTGTTTATGACCAGTTTTTGAAAGAAAGTTACAGTATTTTGCTTATTTTCATGGTATAATGCAAATATAGTTTTATGAGTATGTAAGAAAGTAGATGTATTGATAAAAAAGAAAGGAAATAGGCAATGGCTGCGATAACCATAGAAGAAGCATTAAAGAAGTTTGATAGAAGATTTTATAGCTATCATGTCAACCAAGATAGGTTGAGTATTTTTTCTGAAAATGTAAAACGTTATGTTGATATGACGATTAAGGCAATACATGAAAATGAATCAGAGGAACATTTGAAAAATATTACAAATTCATTTTTAAAAGCTATATATTCAGCAGAACGATACGAAATTAACACGGATAAAAGAATTGATACGGATTTAATGGAACTTGAAGGTGGACAGAAGCTTGTAAGATTCTATGATCCATCAGGAAATCTTATAGAAGTACGAACACCAGTTAGTTACAACTGAAGAAAGCGGATTTGAGAAAAAATGCAGATATTTGTAGATGCGGATGCGTGTCCGGTAGTGGACATTGTCGAGACAATAGCAGAGAAATACAATATTTCCACCACATTGCTGTGTGATACGTATCATATTTTGTATTCTGATTACAGCGAGGTGATTGTGGTAAGTGCAGGAGCAGATGCAGTGGATTATAAACTGATCAGCATTTGTCATAAAGGGGATGTAGTAGTATCGCAGGATTATGGTGTCGCTGCTATGGCACTTGG
>QWCN01004827.1_pt1 | contig 33256 bp, 27 predicted proteins | sample 1972711 | NCBI WGS metagenome assembly QWCN01 (sample SAMN09866707, study PRJNA288562) | Human gut metagenome isolate term1_stool, whole genome shotgun sequencing... | isolation source: gut | host: Homo sapiens | place: USA: California
CGTAGTTAATAAAATAGGAGAATACCCATTTCTGAATATTCCCCTGTTTAATCAATCAATAAACCACTTATATTTAGTGTCTCCATGCAAAGCGGCATTAATTCCAACAGCCATTTCAGTAGCGTTTAAAGAGCGGTCTAAGAATGAATCAATATATGAACTCTTATTTGCTCCAGTGAGCAAATTATAAAATTTCCACATATTCAAGTCATTTCCAAAGCTGCCAAAGTTCTCATCATTAATGTAGGCTTTTGCAACACTGTTTATTTGTGTGTCAGTAAGTAACATTCTTGGCAGTCTCTTTTGGTAGCCACTGGGTAAACACTGATAAAGTCTCATTTTACCCAATATTTGGCAGAATTGATGTTGGCTCATGGATGTATTGCCTAACTGTTGCATCAAATACAGATGTTTGGCAGGATTGTAGTTGTTGAACAGTTCCAAAGCAGAACGGTAAAGTTCACTTGTATTGCTCACTCTTAAATCATCCTTGTAACCGTCTGTAAAGATGCACATATTGCAACAAACTTGGTTTTTAAAGCCAATAGCCAACCTAAATAGTTCTGGAACTTTCTTTGAATACAGATTCATTTGATTATAGGCTCTAACCCCTACTATTGAAAGGTTCAACTTGTTACCCTCAACCGTTTCATAGATTGTAGGAATGTCAATGCTGAAAGCTGCCCTCTCATAGTAGATTGTTTTGTCTGATTCCAATAACTGATTGGCTGGCTTATGTATCGCTTCCGGAATACGACCCTTAATCACATGACTAACACGAATATCGGGCTTATCAATGCTTTCACCACTGAAAAAAGTATTTGCAGCGTCATAAACAGTATCAATAAATGCAGGGTGAGGAATTGTAAGCTCATTGTCTTTGGCAAATACAGGTGTAATACAATCTTCTTTCAAATGTTGCATTGTTACCTCTAGCGTATTAGCTTCCAAGAAATGAGGATTTTCTTTTTTAACTTTTGGTTGTTCTTCGATTATTGTTGCTTCTTCTGCATATTCACCAAAGTTACTTTCTCTTCTTACCTGTGGCACATTGCCAATAATTAGGAGAAGTAAGCTGATATATATTTAAGATCCTATTTTTATAGGTAGGGGGGATTATATATAAGTACCTGTACTTTATTGCACGCATATCTTTCTACTCTCCATAAATGGAACTACTTTAGACCATTACAGAATGTGGCATAAACATACAACCAATGTTTGAAGAATGAGTATCATTCATTTTTTAGCTTCCCCAATTATTCGTAAATTTGTGTATCCCATGAAGGAAGGATTACCGTATTGCATCGAGGGCTTATTATCTCCATTTCCCAATTACTATCAATGTGGTAAATTCATTTCTTCGCAGTCTTTCATAGATAAAGCCATGTTTGATAGATTTTATTGCAGTCGCCTATATACTAGTATTAGACGACCTTTTTCATTTTTGTAGTATAACCATAAAAAGTAGGGCAATTTGACGTCTGCCCTACCGCTTGTGGTTATGAAAATTTCTTCTTATTACCTACCATGTCAGAAGTATATACCTATCAAGAATTACGTGAATTAGCCTTGAAACACGGAATCAGAGATAATAAAGTCCATATCGGTGTATGGTTACAGACACAAGGCTATCAGAAACAAAGAATACAGATTAACCACATTAGAAAAACATTTTATTTAAAATCCCATGATTGAGACAAGAATCCCAATAGCACCTGACACAAGTACCACCCTTACGGATGAAATAACAGAGCACATTGTTAATCGCAAGGTAACAATCAAAATAGACAGAGATTATTTAAAAAAGAAGTATGCAGAACTATACGAACAACTGGCAAAAGTTGCAGAAAAATATCCTTATACTCCGAAAAAACAACTTGTAAAAAAACAGGGGCACGCTCATGTAAAAAAACAGGGTGGACTATACTACTAACCATTGGAAAATAACTAATAAGCATTGCCTTCTTTCAGAAGTCAAAAGCACATTCTAAATCTTATTTTTTTCATGTATGTAAATCAACTAACCAATGAAACTTATATAGACAGAAAGGAAGCCAAAATAAGTCTCGGAACTTCCAATTTCAACAGATTATTAAAAAAGAAGATTATTTATTTTATCAACGGACAACCATTTGCCAACTATGGGATACAGAATAATACCGGCAAGCCTAGCCATAGGGCTTACAACAAATGAAGCATATACTTATTTTTGTTTATTAGCGAAATCTGATTACAACACTTACATTTCACACGTAAAGCTTGAAACGCTATCCCAATTGACAGGAATAAGCAAGACCGAATATATATCCAAGCATATCGAGAAACTAATAAAGAAAGGGTTACTACGGAAAGATACACAACAGAACATTGGTAACAAAGGCGTGTTCAATACCTGTACGTATTATCTATACAAACCGCAAATTGACTGGATTAGAATTGACTTGGATTTATTGGAAGAAAACATTCCTAACAAACTCAAAGCTTTCCTCATCTTATTAAAATGTATCTGCCTAAACAACACCAATTACACAGGATACAACAAAAGTGAAATCTGCAAGAAACTAAATATATCCCGACCGACCTTAGATTCTTATCTCAATCAGTGTATCGACAAAGAACTGATAAAAGAAGAACAAAACGGATACACACTTACAAACACACATTTATTCAAAATAGATATTGTCAAAGGAAAGGATGATGACGAAGTTTATACAAAGGTATATATACCAATGGCTGATTTTTTCGCATCACAAAACATTACAATACCACCATATAATAAAAAAATAGTAGGAAAAATCATCGACCATTATAGCGCATTACCATTTTTAGCAGCAGCACTAAAAAAACGAAAAATACCGGAAGGAACTGTTTGTACTTGGAAGTATTTAGCTAAAGTCTTGAAGGTAAATATTGTGGAAAAACCTCGTCCCATACCACCAAAGGTTACTCTTATCATGTAAAAATCAACCTTTACAAAAAAGGAGATTCGCTCCGTGATGAGTGAATCTCCTTTTTGCTACTAAGTTATTCTTTTAGTCGATTATTTCAAAGTAAGGGACATTTTTCGAACAGGGTCTATAAAAGTGTTTTTCTTCAAAAAATGTCCTTCGCATTATAATATTTCCTCAATCAGCAAATAACATCTTTCACCTCTGACTTTGCATTCGGACACCATAAAAAAATCGCTTATAGTCTTACTTGTTATGGCTTTAGGGGGATGTATATTCAATAGAGCATAAATTCTCTTTATTTCTTCTTTGGTATATTTACGAGTGTATTTTTGACCAACAGTAAATGAGTTCTTTATTAAGCGGATTACCTCTGTTCCGGTTGCCTTCTCACTGTATTGCTTCTGTATCATGGCTTCCGTGATTTTCTTTTTGGAATATTTGAGTTGTTCAATCACTTCTTTACCTACCATATCATAAGCTTCAACAATAAATGAATCAGCCGCAATCAAATCCCGCTTGTATTCCAGCTCCATTTCAGTAACACAATCTCCCAACATCTCCAACTGGCGGACTATCTCCTTACGCTTGTCTTTAATGGATTGAGATTTATTTTCCCTCTTTAGCCGCTCGCTATCCCCCAATGGACAATAGTGTCCCGCATGATAAACAATAAAAGAATCACAATTATCGTATGCTTTATATAGAGAATCTTCATCATGGAAATAATTTTTCATCAATTCCTCATCCATGTAATTGTCTATTGCAAACCAATTTTTGTTCCCGTTCCTATCAAGCATCCTATTGAAAGGAAGACTTTCCAATGCAGCACGATAAGCATCACGGGAAGCCCTGTCTGTTGCACAATCATAAAAGTTCTTCATAGTTCGGTATATTTCTTTGCTGCAAATAAGATAACCTTTTATCTCCTCTTTGCTTCTTTGGGGCAATCCTTTTTTGGTATTACTTATATAGGTAATTGACGAAACTCCATTTCTGAATCGTCCTACTATCTGAATTGCGTCCGTATATGGATCTATCATAGTATGTTCCGCAAAATAGACATCGGTCAGCATTATAACATGAGGTTGCTCTTCCAACTCCATATCCACAGCATTGAAAAAGCGGCTTGTGAAAAAGTTGTACCGCTTCATTTTATCCTTGTTCCACTGTTCGTAAACATTACAAAATCTGTTCTTTTTTAGTTTATCAACACTTTTCGGAGCACAAAAAACAGCAGATTCTTCCAACAGGTCTAGTTGCTTCATCAATGAATATATAATATCGGTTGAATTGATAAACACACAAATCGGAAGTGGTGCAGCTTCCTCATTGTTTAGCTTGGATAGCACATTTTTAAATGCTTGCAGCGTATTATTCGTATGATGAAGCCAAATCTCCTTTTTATAATCAAAAGTCGGTTGTATTTCTATCGTCTGAAAGTTCTGCTCCTTAAATCGAGGGTCATTCAATTCTATCGGTGTGGCAGAAACCAGTGCTTTTTTGTCAAACTTAAAGAAATCATCTATCGGTAGTGTTATGTCACTCCGGTAATCCGCATCCTTCACTAGCTTATGACATTCATCAAACAGAAGAAAACAAGAACAATGCACACTCATTTCCAGTTCTTCAAATGCGTCCTTTACTTTCTGGAAACTTTCGGGAGTAGTAAGTATCTTATAATACTTATTCTTACTCTTCTCCAAATATTTTACGATATCGTCAGTATATACACCTTCATATACTCCGAACAGATTATCATCTTTATGTTTAGGGTCATTACATTTACCGATAATAACAGGAACATTCGGCTCAATGATAATCGAGTTACGTTTTGCGGTGATTTCTCCATAGGTAGCACCAAGTCCGGTCAACTTCTTATAAAGAATTGTATTCGTGGGAATTTCGGGAAGAACTTCGGTAAGGTATTGCACCCTACCGAGTTCATTAAGATTAATTTCTATTGTCATCTTCCTCATTAACGTCTATCACATCCATTCCTTCATTCTCGTACTCTTCCTGCTTGATTGCATCAAAATCGGGTGCATCTTGCAACAAATTTCCAGGAGTTTTAGCTTCATTAATGAACTGGGACAATTCTTCTACTGGTTTTACATTTAACTTTTTCATAATCTTAAATTTTAATAGATTTATAAATATGAGGGAAGGAATTGCACCTTCCCCCGTTAATAATTCAATTATGCTATCAATTCTTTTTCCAATAAATAATCATATAACTCTTCTGTCCTTTCCAACCGGAAGAAAATCTTTCCTTTTCTGAAAAAAGCACTGGCAGTAATTTTCGCTCCATACTCACGAAACGTAGGAACAAATTGTAATGCTTTTCCCGCTAAAATCAGTTGCTTAAAAATTGATAGTTGAAAATCCTTATCTTCTCCTTCACCATAAGCCGTAACACTATTAGGATTAAAACCAAAATCTTCCGCTTCTCCTGTTTCCAAATAAGTACGTAACCAACTTAATCCTTCTTGATTCAATATCAAACAGAAACCTTGAATCTTTTTGGATTCAATCCAAGCGCATGGATAGTTATCCTTGTTAGTGTAAAACTTAACATTCAATTGCTCACCTCTTTTCATCATTGCCTTTACAGTTTGCATTGCACCTTCATTATCATAAGACTTAACTACTTTCTTTTCTACAAATTCCAAATTCATAATCTTCATTTTTTTTTAAATTAAACATTAATGAATCTCAAACGAGGTGCGCACCTTTGTTTTTGATTACGCTGCAAAACTACGGAGAAATAGAAGCGTATGAAATGAAGAAAAAAACATAAAGAAATCCCTTTTTTTATGCTTAATTCTTTATGTAATCACAAATATCATAAATCACAATATATCAATAAATTATGTATATTTACACAATAATCATCAATTTAATAAAGGCTATCATTTTTTATCTTTATATGTTTTACCAATATGATTTTAAATGTTCAACCGGATTATTGGGAGACGTTTTGCACATGGGGATTTTCCACCAATTTGGACGAACTTCATATTTTTGCAAGTTCCTGATTGTAGCCCGCAAATTCAATATGTCATTTTTAGGACTGTCCTCATCAATCAGTTTGAGATATTTCAGTAACTCAAGAATAAAATTCCCCTCGTTATCTGTTAATCCTTTACAAGATATGGAGTTATCATATTGAGAAACCAACTATCATCATTCGTAAGTTCTATTTTCTGTTTGTTATATTCAATCGTGACAATATTACTCTTGGTCTTTTTCTTCTCATGAAACATCTTGTAAAGACGTAGCATATCCGGTCTGACAGAATAACTATACTTTATCTGTGTTGGATCAGCAATATAATCCTCAAAATCAAAATAGCCATTGGTCTGTGTGTATTTATAGTAGATACTTACAATAAGAAGAATAGCGTAAAATACATCTTGGTCTTGCTGTTCATAGGCTTCGTCCTCATTTTTATTGTATGTATTCCACAATGTTTCAATATACTCGGCTTTAAAATTACCACTTTCAAGGACTAAATTCTTTCCCACAGTCATGCTAAATTCATATTTGTCCTCATCTGTCCCGCAATTAGGATAGGGAATCTCCTGCTCTTCCTTCTTTATTGACAAGTACAAATCCTGTATTTCCATTGGGAACTTATTACCCAAAAGATATACATCAGATATATAGTCCAGTTCATTATGAAACATTGAACGGCTGAATCCCACTTCACTATTCAGCCATGATTCGATTCGTTTTATCGTATTGATTGGTATTATCTGATATTCCATATTTTCAAACTTTGTCACAAAAATAAAAAACAACCAATCTAGCATAGTGTTCAGTCATTCGTGTATTAGAATGTCCCAACATCTTGGATACCGCAATTAATGATATATTATTTGCCAAAGTAACAGTACTCGCAAAAGTATGGCGGGCTGTATGATAGGTTATTCGTTTATCAATATGACACAAAATAGCTATATCTTTCAAATAAAGATTTATATCTTTAGCTGAATATATAGGTATTAAAGTATCTCCACCAGAATACTTATCAATTAACATCTTAGCACTTGGCAATAATGGAATACGAGCAAGTACACCCGTCTTAATCCTTTTCTTCTTAATCCATATTCTTCCTTCATTATCACGTTCCAAATGTTCAGCTCGCAAAGTCTTAACATCAACATAGGACAAACCTGTATAGCAAGCGAATAAAAACATGTCTCTAGTCCTTTCAAGTCTTGGTAAAGGAGAATTGAAGTTTATAATTCTACGCAATTCATCTTCATTCAGAAAATCGGGAGACACCTCTTGTCTCTCTAATTTGTACGCTGCAAAAGGACTAAATGCTATCTTATTATTAGCAACTGCACGATTTACCACTTTCTTTAATAATGCTAAATACTTCACCGCTCCATTATGAGACAGCCCATGTTCTGATAATAGCCATATACGAAATTCCTCTATAAAATCACGGTTCAATTCTCTTAGAAACATATCATCCCGATGATACTTAAATTGAATAAAATTCTCTAAAAGTGACAATCCATGTTTTGAATTAGCGTATGTCCCTTTAGAGACTCCACAACCAATCTGTTTGTACTGTATCTCATTATGCTTTCTATAAACACTAAGTATAGTTTCTTCTTTTATTAATTCCACCTTATTTAATAGTGCATCACGAAGTAATACAGCGGTTACAGCAAAACCATGCTTTACCAATTTTATTTCCTCTTCATAAATCCGTACTCTTAAATTTTTAAGAAATTCATTTAAAGCCGTGGCTTCTGAATTTGTACCACGTACGCACTGCTTATCTTTATTCCAACTTTCTAATGTCACTAACTTACCTGTAGAAAATACAGTACGTTCTTCTCCCACAGATATTAATACCTCAATAGGTGCTTTGCCTGCTTTATTCATTTTACTTGCTCTAACAGTAAATGACAATGTATAATTACTCTTATTTATCATACTCTATTATTTGTGACGTCACAGTGACGGAACAAATAAATTACCGTCACCAATATACATCTAGTTAATAAAAATAAGAGCATAACATATTATATAATAGCAAATTACAATATATTGTATATTCCTAAACCGTCACGAGTTTATGTATGACAGACACAATGGGCCGTATGCACTCTGACGCTCAGTTCGCTGGTTCTTCATCAGTTCCTGCTCACGTAGAAATGATGGGATTCCTGGGAATTGGTAACAACCCGATGGTAGGTTGTACTGTAGCTTGTGCGGTTGACGTAGCTCAGGCTTTGAGCAAGTAATTTAATAAATTGCTATATACTAAATCCCTGTAACTAATAAGGTTATGGGGATTTATTGTTTATATACCTATAATGCTTACTTCTATTTCAATTCTAACAAACGGTCACAAATTTTGGCATATCATCCTAATATATTGGAAACGCTACGAAGATCAGTTTTAGAATTAACTAATTATATTTTGTAAGTACGCAAATAAATGCAATTTATCAACCGAATTTTGTTGGATAGAAACAAAACAACTACATTTGCATAAACTCATAATCACGTTATTAAACTTAATAGCCTTAAATATGCAGGTGAAGACTTATAAACATGGGAATACTACATTTATCAGTTGAACTAGCACTTGATTTGATTGCCCTTATATCGGGGATTATTCTTATCATTCGTGCCAAAGACAATTATCCTCAATTATATTGGGGAGTCATAGCAGTCGGTATAGGGTTCATGTTTTCATGGGAAAACATCGGATGGCTGACGATTGTCACGGACACCCCGGAATATGACTTCACAGAATTGCTCAATATTGATAAAATGCTTAAATGGTACGCTTTGGCCAATATCGTAGCACTATTTCCCATCGCATCCTTATCTCCGGGATATTTCAACCATTTCAGAATATTCACCTTCTTATTGCCTCCTATCATTACCATAACGGTAGGAATCTGCTATCTGTACTTCAATGGCAACATAACGGCTATCCATTCACTAAATGAGATAATGCCCAATATCGGTAATATGGATGTCAAACTCAGAATCAGTATATTTCTGCTTTCTGTCATCACTCCTCTCTTTATTCTCATTTATGTCACCAGCCGTGTTAAGACACATCGTAAGATGAATAGAAACATGTATCTATTCATGGGATTCTTATTCCTATTTCTTGGTATATACATCCTATTCACATTAAGCATTAATGAGTTTATCTTCAATTTATTCGGTATTACAGCAATCGTTTTTACTGTTTTATTCTCAATGCTATATTTACGATATGAGAATCCGTTTTCAGACCATATCAGTATGGTGTATAATACAGAAGAAGAAAATCCTGAAGAAATGAGAAACTCATTTCAGCCACTCACACTCTTCACCACAATCGAGAGTTATTTAAAGAAAGAACATCCTTACACAGATCAGAAATACAATATAAAAGATTTGGCAGAAGCCTTAAATGACAAAGAACGCAATATTTCGGATGCAATCAAAAGTCAGGGATTTACAGGTTTCCGTGAATATATTAATTATATCCGACTAGAGCATTTCAAACAACTAATCGCCCAAAATCCGAAAAAGAATGTGAAAGAGTTGATGTTTGCATGCGGATTTAGCTCACGGGCAACCTTCTACCGGAACTTTTCCGAAAGATATGGTATTTCTCCTAGTAAATTCATTGAATATCAACAAAGTAAATAGAATAATTCTATTCTGTAACGTACAAATCTTAATAATAAAAGTGTCTCATTTCTATAATGAGACACTTTTCATTTTTATAATTAAGAGTAATCTGTTACTTTTGACAGAAAATAAAAATTACGACACGGGAAATTAATAAATTAATATCATGAACAATCAACACATAAACATTGAACATTGCGACCAGACACAAATTACGCAACATCAAGAAAGCATATTTTTATATACCACTATTACCGGAAATTTGCAACTGATTCACTTGGAAGAAATCGGTTATTTCCGCTATAACTCAAAAAGCAAATTGTGGGAAGTCATGTTATCCAACAAACATACTCTGATATTAAAAAGAAACACGAACTCGCAAAAGATATTGAGTTTACACCCTTATTTGCTTCAGATCAGTCAATCCTACATTATTAATATCAGCTATCTGGCATCAATTGAAGACAATAATTGTGTATTACTCCCCCCTTTTAATGACGCCGAGCTCCTACAAGTAAGCAAGTCCTTCATGAAAAAGTTGAAGGAAAAATACCCCTGTCTATAAAAGAATCTATTATAAAAACAGTATATTTGTCCACTGAACCAATAAAAACTCTTTGCTATGGGACAAATAAAAACTGGACGTAGCAGCCTCGCTACCAAACTATTCTTTTTCATAATGTGGATTGTGACCTTTTCCGCATGTATGCACAGTCCGAAAGACATCATCCCCTCTGCAAAATATGCCCCCTATGTAAATGCCTACACAGGAGGAGTCATCTCCCAAAGTTCGACTATACGCATCGAGCTGACACACGATCAACCTATGGTTGACGTAAATAATGAGTTAAAAGATAATCCGTTCAGCTTTTCACCGTCTTTGAAAGGAAAAGCATATTGGATTAGCAATAACACCATCGAATTTGTTCCGGAAGAAGGTACTTTAAAACCGGGAGCATTCTACGAAGGAACTTTCCAGCTTGGAGATTTTATCGAGGTAGATAAAAAGCTAAAGGAATTTAACTTCTCATTCCGGGTGCAGGAACGTAACTTCACAATTCATACAGAACCTATAACGATTACAGCTACTCAACCCGACGAAGTGAACATAAAAGGAGAAATACGCTTTAGTGACGTTGTAAAGAAAGAAGAAGTCGAGAAAATGCTGATAGCCGGCAATGGCAAAAGTAAAAATTATCCGGTCGATATTACCTCCACCAACAATCCGACTCGTTATGAATTCAGTATCAACCGGATCTTGCGGGAAGCGGAAGATTACCAAATCCAACTGACAGCAAACGGCAATCCCGCCGGAATTGACCATACGCAAATCGAAGAAATCATGATTCCGGCAAAAGATAGTTTCCGCTTTCTGACCGCCAAACGCATTGACCAACCGGAAAACGGGATCGAAGTCGTATTCTCTGCTCCCATATCCAATATGCAAGATCTGAAAGGACTGATCGAGATACCGGAAGTATCTTCTTGCATCACCCAAATTAAGGATAATCAGGTTCTTATCTATTTTGAAACCAATAAAATAAATAAACTGACTTTGAATATCCATGAAGGAATAAAAAGCAGTCAAGACCGTAGTCTGGGGACTTCCCACTCTATCTCATTCAGCGAATTGAATCTGAAACCGCAAGTAGAGATGGCTACCTCAGCCGCTATTCTTCCCGATTCGAAAAGCCTGATTATTCCATTCCGCGCTGTCAATCTGTATGCAGTAGATTTAAAGGTTATCCGCATCTTTGAGAGTAACATCTTGATGTTCATGCAAAACAACTCTCTGGCCTCTGCCAATGAGTTGCGCCGTTCGGGACGCCTGGTTTATAAGAAAACATTGTGGCTAAGCAAGGATTCATCAAAAGATATTCATCAATGGGAAGATTACTCTATCGACCTTGCCGGACTGATTCATCAAGAACCGGGCGCCATCTACCGGGTTATCCTGTCTTTCCGCCAAGAATATTCCGCTTATCCTTGCGGTGGAAGTGAAGAAAACAAAGAAATGAAGTTTTCCGACACGACTTCCGACGGTCTGACAAAAGTTAGCGGTAGTATTTTGTCAGAGGCAGACGAAGCTGTATGGGACACTCCTGAGGCTTATTATTATTACAACGGCGAAACTATGGACTGGAGTTTGTATCAGTGGAAAGAACGGGATAATCCGTGCCACCCGTCCTATTATATGGGAGCAGACCGGACAGCTACCTGCAATGTCTTTGCCTCTAATCTGGGAATGCTCGTAAAGAAGAACTCCTTGAACAATCTGTGGATTGCAGTAAACAACATTTTGGACACAAAACCTGTCGGAAAGGCGCAAGTAACTGTTTACAATTTCCAGTTACAAACCATCGGTAAAGGAGAAACAAACGGAGAAGGCTTGGCGGAAATCGCTCCGAAAGGAGTTCCCTTCATTATCGTAGCAGAGGCAGACGGACAAAAAGCTTACGTACGTGTTGCAGACGGTGAAGAGCAATCGGTCAGCCGCTTCGATGTGGGTGGAAAGGATATTCAAAAAGGCTTAAAAGGATTTATGTATGGTGAAAGAGGAGTATGGAGACCGGGAGACACCTTACATATATCTTTCATTCTGGAAGACCGGGAAAAAAGAATACCGGACAAACATCCGGTAGCGCTGGAAATCTACAATCCGAAAGGCCAATTCTATACCAAAATGATCTCAACACAAGGGATGAATGGCTTTTACACATTTACTGTCCCTACTCAGGCAGATGCCCCTACCGGTCTGTGGAACGCATACGTAAAAGTAGGCGGTTCGACTTTCCATAAAGGGATACGCATCGAAACAATAAAACCCAACCGACTTAAAATAATGTTGGCATTGCCTAGAATTCTTCAAGCAACAGACAAAGAAGTCTATGCTCCACTCACTTCTGCCTGGATGACAGGGGCTAAGGCTTCACATCTGAAAACCAAAGTAGAGATGTCACTGTCTAAAGTAAATACACAATTTAAAAACTACGGACAGTATATTTTCAATAATCCGGCTACAGATTTCACTACCATCAAGACAAATATGTTTGACGGAATGCTCAGCGCGGAAGGAAGAGCGGGAGTCACTTTAAAACTCCCTGCAGCAACCAATGCGCCGGGTATGCTAAACGCATCTTTCACCACCCGTGTATTCGAACCGGGAGGAGATGCCAGTATCTATACCCAAAGCGTTCCTTTCTCTCCGTTCACATCGTATGTGGGCATTAACTTGAATCAGCCAAAAGGCAAATACATAGAAACGGACAAAGATCATGTATTTGACATTGTGACAGTGAATCCGGAAGGACAGGCGGTGAGCCGTTCAAATCTGGAATATAAAATCTACCGTATCAGTTGGAGCTGGTGGTGGGAAAACAATGAAGAATCTTTCAGTTCCTATATAAACGGAACTTCCATCACTCCGGTAGCCAGCGGGAGTCTGCAAACCAACAATGGAAAGGCTTCTTTCAAATTCCGCGTCGATTATCCCAATTGGGGACGTTATCTGGTCTATGTGAAAGACAAAGAAAGCGGACATGCCACCGGAGGTACTGTCTACGTAGACTGGCCCGAATGGAGGGGACGTTCAAGTAAATCGGACCCCAGTGGTATTAAAATGCTTGCTTTCTCATTGAACAAAGATTCCTATGAGATAGGAGAAACAGCTATGGCTATTATCCCCGCAGCAGCCAACGGACGTGCATTGGTATCCATCGAAAACGGATCGACGGTACTCAAACAGGAATGGATCGAAGTTTCCAGCAAAGGAGATACAAAATATACGTTCAAGGTCACAGAAGAAATGGCTCCGAATGTATATCTGCACATCAGCTTGTTGCAGCCTCATGCGCAGACAGTGAATGACTTGCCTATCCGTATGCATGGTGTTGTCCCGGTATTCGTAACTAACAGTCAAACAATATTAAGACCGCAAATACAAATGCCGGAAGTGCTACGACCGGAAACGAACTTCAATGTGACCGTCAGCGAAAAGAGCGGGAAACCGATGACTTACACATTGGCTATCGTAGACGACGGTCTGCTGGACCTTACGAACTTCAAGACACCCGATCCTTGGAATGACTTCTATTCACGCGAAGCGCTCGGTATCCGGACATGGGATATGTACGACAACGTATTGGGAGCTTCCGCCGGAAGTTACGGTTCTCTTTTCAGTACAGGTGGGGACGCAGTTTTGAAACCGGCAGATGCAAAAGCAAACCGGTTCAAACCGGTCGTTAAATTCATAGGCCCTTTCTATCTGGGAAAAAGCAAACATCAGACACATACATTGAAACTTCCGATGTACGTAGGTTCTGTACGCGCTATGGTAGTGGCAGGACAGGACGGTGCTTATGGAAATGCAGAAAAGACGGCCTATGTACGGACACCGTTAATGCTGCTTTCCACCTTGCCGCGCGTGCTTAGTATTCAAGAGGAAATCACTGTTCCGGTAAATATCTTTGCAATGGAAAATCAGGTAAAGAATGTCACCGTATCTATTCAGGTTTCCGGTGGAGGAGTACAAATTGCCGGACCTTCGCAACAGTCGCTAACCTTCAATCAACCGGGCGACCAGCTTACATTCTTTACATTGAAGACCGGAAACAAAACAGGTAAAGCAACTATCCATCTGACGGCAAACGGTGGTGGACAGCAAACTAAAGAAACCATCGAAATAGACATACGCAATCCGAATCCGGTCGTGACATTGCGCAACAGCCAATGGGTGGAAGCCGGACAAAGTGGAGAGGTATCGTATAGCCTAAGCGGTTTTTCCGACAACAATCATATTCAGTTGGAAGTATCCCGCATCCCATCCGTAGATATCACACGTCGATTCGACTTCTTATACAATTACCAACATCAGTGTACGGAGCAGTTGACTTCCAAAGCATTGCCGCTTTTGTTTATCTCTCAATTTAAAACGGTAAACAAACAGGAAGCAGAGAAAATAAAAACAAATGTACAGGAGGCTATCCGTCAGATTTATGCCCGGCAACTTCCCAATGGCGGTTTTGTCTATTGGCCGGGGAATGCCGTCGCAGACGAATGGATCAGTTCATATACCGGAATGTTCCTGACATTGGCACAAGAAAAGGGATATGCCGTCCATTCAAACGTATTGAATAAGTGGAAACACTTCCAACGTGCAGCAGCCCAGAACTGGCGTATGCCACAGGATGCAAACAGCTGGCAACTATGGCAGTCGGAGCTGATGCAAGCCTTCCGCCTATACACGCTGGCATTGGCCGGTATGCCGGAGTACGGAGCTATGAACAGAATGAAGGAACAGCAAGGATTATCTATTCAAGCCAAATGGAGATTGGCAGCCGCCTACGCATTGACAGGAAAAATGAAACCAGCCGAGGAATTGGCATATAAGACAGCAACCAGTGTCACTCCCTATTCTTCAATGAACTTTATTTACGGTTCGTCCGACCGGGATGAAGCAATGATTCTGGAAACATTAATCTTGATGAACCGGGAACGGGATGCACTTCAACAAGCAAAGAAAGTCTCGCAGAATCTGTCACTAGAGGACTATTTCAGTACTCAGTCTACCGCATTTGCCCTCATGGCAATGGGACGCTTGGCAGAAAAGTTATCAGGCACACTTGATTTCACATGGAGATGGAACGGCAAGCAACAACCTGCCGTGAAATCTGCCAAAGCGGTATTTGACAAAGAGATTCCTACTTCACCGAAATCCGGAACAGTCTCTGTAAAGAATCAAGGCAAGGGAGCATTGGGAGTAGACATTATCACGCGCACACAATTGCTGAACGATACGTTGCCCGCCATCTCAGACAATCTTCGGATGGATATAAGATATGCAACTCTGAACGGCACGCCCATATCCGCAGAAGAAATTAAACAAGGAACTGACTTTACCGCTGTCGTTTCCATATCCAATATTAGCGGAACATCGGATTATACCAATCTGGCATTGACACATATTATACCATCCGGATGGGAAATATATAATGAACGAATGGCGACTGCCGGTACAGCTATCAATTACTCCTATCAGGATATCCGCGACGATCGTGTATTGACCTATTTCAATTTGTACCGTGGTGAGACAAAGGTATTTACTATCAGATTGCAAGCGGCATACACCGGTAACTTCATTCTTCCGGCTGTTCAGTGCGAAGCCATGTATGATACAACCGTGCAGGCACGAAGCAAAGCAGGAAGAACAACGGTGAGTCGCTAATACGAATTCTGTTGGTAAGAACAAACGCAATTCATGAAAGTTAAGATATCCGAGGTATTCAGAAATTTATCCATCACCAAGAGAGTAATACTTGGCAGTATTACTCTCTTGGTGATGGGATATATGTTTTGTCTTCCCCGACAACTCTTTCATGTCCCCTACTCGACTGTCGTCACTGCTAGGAACGAAGAACTGTTGGGGGCACGTATCGCTTCCGACGGGCAGTGGCGTTTCCCTCCGAGGAATACGACACCGGAGAAAATAAAACACTGCCTTATCACTTTTGAGGACAAACATTTCTATCATCATTGGGGTGTTAATCCACTTGCCATCGGAAGAGCCGTTTATCAAAACATCAAGAACAAACGTATTGTAAGCGGAGGAAGCACACTGACCATGCAAACTATCCGGCTTGCACGAAACAAGCCCAGAACTTTCGGAGAGAAAATAATCGAAATGATCTGGGCTACACGTTTGGAATTCAGGGCTTCTAAAGAAGAAATCCTATCCATGTACATATCTCATGCCCCTTTCGGAGGAAATGTGGTAGGACTGGATGCGGCCGCCTGGCGTTATTTCGGTCATTCAGCCGAAGAGTTGTCATGGGCGGAATCGGCCATGCTTGCCGTATTACCCAATGCTCCAGCCATGATTCACCTATCCAAAGGACGGGAGACATTACTTGCCAAACGTAACCGGGTCCTTAAACTGCTCCATGAGAAAGAAATCATAGATTCGTCTACTTATGAGTTGGCTGTCAGCGAGCCTCTTCCCGAAGAGCCACATCTTCTTCCGCAAACAGCTCCCCACTTAGTCAGCCGTTTCTACAAAGAAAGAAATGGACAGTACTCACATTCCACCATTGACCGGGGGATTCAAATGCATATAGAAAACATCGCTGAACGTTGGAGCAATGAATTTAACCGAAGCGATATCCGCAATCTAGCCATTTTAGTAATCGACCTCCCTGCCAATCAAGTGATAGCCTATTGCGGGAATGTACATTTCGACCATCGGCAAGGAGGTAATCAGGTGGATGTAATTCAAGCTCCCAGAAGCACAGGAAGTATTTTGAAACCTTTTTTATATTATGCGATGTTGCAGGAGGGGGCATTATTGCCACATACGCTACTTCCTGACATCCCCATTAACATAAACGGATTCAGTCCGCAGAATTTCAGCAGGCAGTATGAGGGGGCTGTGCCCGCTTCGGAAGCACTTTCCCGTTCACTGAATATTCCAGCTGTGACAATGTTACAAAAATATGGTGTTCCCAAATTTCATAATTTCCTGCAACAGACTGGATTCAAAACAATCACCCGTCCATCGTCCCACTACGGTTTATCCCTGATTCTGGGAGGAGCAGAAGCCACTTTATGGGATGTAACAAATGCGTACGCACAAATGGGACGAAGCCTGATTCCGAATCAGCATAGTGATGCAGTCCCTCAAAAAGAAGCCGACATCTTAATGGGAGAAGAGAACAAAAACGAAGCGATACAACAAAAATTCACTTGGGACAAGGGTGCAGTGTGGCAAACTTTCGACGCGCTAAAAGAAGTCAACCGCCCCGAAGAGATCGATTGGAAGTCCATCCCTTCCATGCAGACCATCGCCTGGAAAACAGGAACGAGTTATGGATTCCGGGATGCTTGGGCGGTAGGCGTCACTCCTCGTTACGCAGTCGGCGTATGGGTAGGAAACGCAACCGGTGAAGGAAAACCGGGATTAGTGGGCGCACAAACGGCAGGTCCCGTATTATTCGATGTATTCAACTATCTTCCCTCTTCATCGTGGTTTGAACGTCCGACCGGTGTTTTTATTGATGCAGAGGTATGCCGTCAGTCCGGTCATTTGAAAGGACGCTTCTGCGAGGAGACGGACACAGTGCTTATACTTCCCTCCGGACTGCGAACGGAATCCTGCCCATATCATCACTTCATTACTTTATCTGCCGACGAGAAATATCGTATTTATGAGAATTGTGCCAATACGGAGCCTACTTTCCAAAGGTCATGGTTCGCACTGCCTCCTGTGTGGGAATGGTATTATAAACAGCATCATCCGGAATACAAGCCTCTTCCTCCGTTCAAATCAGGTTGCGGAGAAGATAGTTTCCAACCCATGCAATTCATTTATCCTCCGATGAATGCACGAATCAAGCTACCGAAACAATTGGATGGTAACAAAGGATTCATCACTGTCGAACTGGCTCACAACAATCCCGAAGCAATCGTTTTCTGGCATCTCGATGATATATATATGATGCAAACACAGGATTTTCATAAAATATCCTTGCAACCTGAACCGGGAAAACACTCTCTGACAGCCGTTGATGGGGAAGGGAATACGGTTTCCACCACTTTTTTCATAAAATGAATTATAAATCATAAGAAATGACTCAACAAAATACGCAGTAAAACCGTTTATAGCAAAAAAGTAAAGCGAATGAAATACGGAGTCAACAAACAAATCTTACTCATTACAGCCGGCGCAGTATGGATTACAGCCGGTATCAATATATTACGAATAGGAATCATTACATGGTTAAACAACTCCCAAGACTGGATGTTCAAAATCGGAGAAGCAACTGTAGTTTTCCTGTTATTCTTCGTACTCATCTTTAAAAGACTTTATTATAAACACACCCGGCGAATTGACGAGAAAAAGAAAACCCGTAACTGCCCTTTTTCTTTTTTTGATGTAAAGAGTTGGATCATTATGATATTCATGATCTCTCTAGGCATTACCATCCGGAGTTTCCATCTATTACCCGACAGTTTTATTTCCGTTTTCTACACCGGACTATCTATCGCTCTGATTCTGACCGGAATACTTTTCATACGATATTGGTGGCTAAAACGTAAGGTAAATTGGGGCTGATTCTATGTACCAAGAATATATAAACTTATACTAATTTTTATTGCTTCGTTCCATAACGCTAAGAATTTCGATCATTTTGTTATATCTTTGCAAACCAAAATAATATAGAGCATTAAAGAACTTAATATGAAAAAAGCCCCCTCCCCTTTTGTATCCCTGATACCAATTATCGTACTTATACTATTATTATTCGGTACTATCCATACTTTCGGTAGTGATGCTTTAAGTGGAGGAAGTCAAGTATCATTACTCACCACTACCGCTATTTGTATTCTTATCGGTATGGCATTCTACAAAATTCCTTGGAAAGATTATGAGATTGCCATCACAAACAATGTGGCCGGAGTGGCAACGGCTATTATCATTCTATTGATTATCGGTGCATTAAGTGGAATGTGGATGATCAGCGGAGTAGTACCTACTTTGATTTATTATGGAATGCAAATCATACATCCCAGTTTCTTCTTAGCATCCACCTGTATCATTTGTGTACTTATTTCCGTTATGACCGGTAGTTCGTGGACTACCATTGCTACCATTGGAATCGCACTGATGGGTATCGGCAGGGCACAAGGATTTGAAGAGGGATGGATTGCAGGAGCCATTATTTCCGGAGCTTATTTTGGAGATAAGGTCTCGCCTCTATCGGAAACAACCATATTAGCAGCTTCCGTAACTGATACTCCACTATTCCGGCATATCCGATACATGATGATAACGACAGTTCCTTCCCTCATAATCACTTTGATTATTTTTACTGTGGCAGGATTCTCACACGATGCCAGCAATACACAACATATCACCGAAGTGGCAACTGCTTTGAATGAAAAGTTCCACATTACTCCCTGGCTCTTGATTGTACCTATTGCAACAGGCATATTAATCGCCCGTAAGATTCCTTCCATCATTACCCTGTTCTTATCGACACTGCTGGCAGGAGTCTTCGCTTTGATTTTCCAGCCGGAGTTATTACAGGAGGTTTCCGGAATGGCAACTTCCGGCTTCGATTCATTGTTCAAAGGATTAATGATAACGATATATGGAAGTACAAGTCTGCACACAGACAATGCCGTTCTGTCAGATTTGATTGCCACACGCGGCATGTCCGGAATGCTGAATACGATTTGGCTCATTCTGTGTGCCATGTGTTTTGGTGGAGCAATGACGGCCAGCGGTATGTTGGGTAGTATCACTTCAATCTTTGTTCGATTTATGAAAAAGACGGTCAGTGTGGTAGGAGGTACGGTTTGCTCAGGCTTGTTTCTTAATCTGGCAACAGCCGACCAATATATCAGTATCATTCTGACGGGGAATATGTTTCGTGACATATATGCCAAGAAAGGATATGAAAGTTGCTTACTAAGCCGCACGACGGAAGATGCAGTAACCGTTACATCCGTACTGATCCCATGGAACAGTTGCGGGATGACTCAGGCCACCATTTTAAGTGTGCCCACACTTGTATATCTTCCCTATTGCTTTTTCAACATTATCAGCCCTTTAATGAGTATTGCCGTCGCAGCTATCGGATACAAAATTGCACGACGTTCGTGAACAATCCGGCATACTCTTTGTTTTTGCAATAAACGGACAACGTATTAAACCTAAACAAAAAAAAGTTATGAAAAAGTTTATTGCATTATTAGCATTAGTATTAGTAAGTGCAAGGGAAGCCAATCAAGTAATCTTCCGCAATGGAATGAGTGCTTTCGTGACTTCAAACACCAACTTCGTCTTGATGAATGGCAACAGAGCCACTGTGCAGACTGCTTTCAATACAGCTTATCCAGGCCCTAACGGGATCGGTGGTGTCACTGTAGATGGTAATTCTTCTGATATGAAAATGAACATTGACAAGAAAGGAAATGTGAACTGTTCATTCAGCGTTCAAGGTATTGGTATTTCCGCTCAGGTCTTTATCAACATGAGCAGTGGAAATAATACAGCTTCGGTTACAATCAGCCCGAACTTCAATAACAACAATCTGACATTGAACGGAAATATCGTTCCGCTTGACCAATCCAACATTTTCAAAGGACGTTCCTGGTAATCTGAATTCAAGAATCTAATTAAAACTCCGCTACAAATCGCACAAAATATGTACATTTGTAGCGGAGTTTTTATTTAGCTATTCCTATTATGAGAGAATTTATCATTGCAGACAATCAAGATATCAGCAAAGCGGGAATGATGTTCCTACTGACCAAGCAAAAAGATGTATCCGCGCTTTTAGAAGCTGATAATAAAGCAGAGCTGATTCAGTTGCTGCGATTGTATCCGCAAGCAGTGGTTATTCTTGATTACACACTATTCAATTTTGCCGGGGCAGATGAACTGATCGTTCTGCAGGAAAGGTTTAAAAAGGCCGATTGGATTCTATTCTCCGATGAGCTAAGTCTCAACTTCCTTCGACAAATATTATTTAGCAGCATGGCTTTTGGAGTAGTAATGAAAGATAATTCCAAAGAAGAAATTATCACTGCTATTCAATGCGCTATCCGCAAACAAAGATATATCTGCAATCATGTCAGCAACCTATTGCTTTCGGGAACTGGCTCTCCGTCTGTTACCTCATCCACAGACAATCATTTGCTAACGCAAACAGAAAAGAATATTCTAAAAGAAATCGCACTGGGCAAAACGACAAAAGAGATTGCAGCAGAGAAAAACCTTAGTTTTCATACGATTAACAGCCACCGTAAAAATATCTTCCGCAAGTTAGGCGTAAATAATGTGCATGAAGCCACCAAATATGCCATGCGGGCGGGAATTGTTGATTTAGCGGAATACTATATCTGATGTGTTTTCAAGAGCCTTATCCGCCTTATCATAGATATAAAGAAGGTTTAACACCGCATCTTGTTGGGAATTCCATCGTTGTCATAATCAAACCTCCTTTATTTATAATTCTACGAAACAAAAGTAATGAAAATAATCTTGTTTATTCAATCTTCGCCACTCAAAAAAAATATTTAACAGATAATCTCTCCACTTCCCACACAAATCCGCGCTTCTTTATCATAAATCACTCCAAACTGTCCCGGAGCAATGCCTTGTAACTTTTCAGAAGATAGGATATGAAACTGATTATCTCCCTTCATAATGAGCTTCCCTTTAGTAAATTCAGGAGTATGACGAATTTTAAAGGTTATATCCACTTCCTTATCCTGACCCTTCCAAATATTATCCGTTATAAAATGAAAATCACGCATTTGGAATTCATTCCCATATTGGGTCTCTACACCGTAGCCGCGAGATACGTAAATGATATTTTCCTGAATATCCTTTTTAACAACAAACCAAGGACCTCCACTCAAACCAAGCCCCTTCCGTTGCCCGATAGTATGAAACCAATAACCATGATGTGTACCTAGTTTCTTTCCGGTTTCCAATTCTACAATCACTCCTTCCCGCTCGCCAAGAAAACGACGGACAAAATCATTATAGTTTATCTTTCCCAAAAAGCAAATGCCTTGACTGTCTTTTCTTTTGGCACTGGGTAATCCAGCCGCATCTGCAATTTCACGCACCTCATGTTTCGTCAATCCTCCAATGGGAAACATTAGTTTGGAAATTTGCAGATAATCAATCTGTGCAAGAAAATCCGTCTGGTCTTTTACGGGATCTTTTGCCGTACCCAGCCACACTTTTCCATCACGCTGTATCGTAGTAGCATAATGACCGGTAGCCGTAAAATCAAACTCTTTCCCGATGCGTTGTTCAAAGCAACCAAACTTTATCAGTTTATTGCACATCACATCCGGATTCGGTGTCAATCCCTGCCGGATCTTACCAATGGCGTAAGTCGCTACATTTTCCCAGTATTCCTTATGAAAATCAACTATTTCAAGAGATAAACCGTACTTTCGGGCAGTAGCAGCCGATAATTCAATATCTTCCTCTGCCGAACAATCCATATACTCCGCTCCTTCCATACCGATCTTTATATAAAAAAGAGTCGGTTTGTAGCCCTGCTCACAAAGCAAGTGAACAACCACCGAACTATCAACACCTCCCGATAACAATGCAGCTATATTCATGAAATTACCGTTTATTAATCACTTATTCTATTTTACTAATGCCTATTGATAATTTTGGAAGCACAAAGATAACGCAGGATTCTCTAACAGCCAATCACACATTAAAGGCATTTTTATACCATAAATGTGGTAGATAAGCAAAGTATTTCCTACATTTGCAACGTGAAAAGCTTTTTATGATGACGAAATTAAGAAAGATAATCCTTATACCCGCCCTGACCATCGTATCTCTCAGTGGCTTCTTCTCCTGTGGTGTTGACCGCTGGCCGGAGTATGCCCACCAAACAGCATTGGATACATGGATATTAGACATCATGCAACAGAACTATCTATGGTATCAGGAGCTACCTTCCTATGATGATGTAAATTTATTTGTAGAACCTGCCTCTTTCCTGTCTAAAGTGAAATCGAAGCAGGATAGTTATTCATTTGTAGACTCTGTTATGGCAACCCCATTGCCCACATATGGATTTGATTATTCATTAGTTAGAAATCCGGATATTGACACTGCCTACAACGCTTTGATTACTTACGTTATTCCAGGTTCCCCTGCCGCACAGGCGGGTTTAGAACGCGGTGATTGGATCATGAAAGTAGACACTTCCTACATTAGTAAGAAATATGAGACATATTTATTGCAAGGAACTAAAGCCGTAAAACTGACTTTGGGCGAGTGGAAAGAGGTGGAAATAGAAGATGAAGAAGACGGAAATGAGGGAGGTGACGGGGAAGATGAAGGACCGATGATGGAATATAGAGTTGTTCCAATAGATGACCCCGTTGAAATGCCTGCAGCACAGATAGTAGAAGACAATCCCGTACATAAATATGAGATTATTGAGTCGCCGGTCAAAAAGATAAGGGTAGGCTATCTCATGTACAATAGCTTCACAGCCGGTACAAAAGCCGAACCGGAAAAATACAACAATGAATTACGCAGTGTCTCGCAAAAGTTTAAGGAAGCAGGCGTACAAGCTGTTATTCTTGACCTTCGTTACAATGAGGGAGGTTCAATGGATTGTGTTCAGTTGTTAGGTACTATTCTGACCTCAGCCGACCGTTTAGGAGAGCCAATGGCTTATCTTGAATATAATGATAAAAATACGGATAAAGACGCCACTATTCTGTTCGGTACAGATAGGGAGATTAATTTAAACTTACACAGTTTAATCGCCATTACCAGCGGAACGACAATGGGAGCACCGGAAATGCTCATTAGAAGTCTTTTTTTAGAGGATACATATCCCATTGCTACTGTAGGCAGTTCGACGAAGGGACAAAATGTAGCAACAGAACAGTTTATTAATGAAGAATTTCTATGGTCGGTCAACCCGGTAGTATGTACAGTTTACAATTCCCAACACGATACTTATGGTGCCATTTCTCCAGCTACCGATTTAAAAGTCAGTGAAACCACAATAGCTGGGAGTACAAATTACAGTGAATTCCTACCATTCGGTACATTCGACAAGGATGGTAAAAGTGAAAGATTGCTGAAGATCGCCATAGGAGTATTGGACGGTACATATCCGCCTAAAGATGACGAAACTCCAGAAGAAAGTACAACACAGACTCGCTTCAAGGTCGAAAAGAGTGTAAGCAGTCCAGCCAGCCGACGTTTTAGCAGTAAAGGGCTAAGGCTTTAATAACATTTAAAATGAAAAAAGTAGTTCTACTATTTATCACCACTATTCTACTTTTCAGTTGTTCCGACGATGATGAGAAAGAGAAGACGTGGAATGAGATTAATATACCTGTTCCGACAATGTCTAAAATGGTAATGACCGAAGTTGAAGAGACATATATGACCACCTCCACTGCTATCAACACTATAAAGAATGAGTATGCATATACGGATAATAAGCTCACATCCTATACCAATACACAGTCAATCAGCATTGGTGAGGAAATTGTACAGGAACTTTCTCATCAGGTAACTTTACAATATGAGAACAACCTTGTCACCATGATAGATAGTGAAGATAACAAATGGATATATACATTGAATGAACAAGGTTATGCAACTCAATGTACATACACGACCATTTCCCAAGTACGCCAATATAATTTTACATATACAGACGGATACTTAACTCAACTGCATGAAAATATTACATCTATAAATGGTACACTACAGCCCGAAAACGCTTCCCATACCCTGTCGCTTGTTTATCAATACGGAGAGCTGATCAGTGTTACTTCCCCGTCACTGACAAATGAATCTTTCACTGATTACGGAGAAAATAAAATAATGTATGAAGCCGGAGAAACAATCAATTACTATTGCCTGCCCTGTTTGGATTTATTAGAAACTTATCCGCTTTCATTCCACCAATGCGCCCTATTTGCCGGAATCTTAGGCAAGCCGACACAACATCTGGTAGCCCGCTCCACTCCTGAAAACAATAATAATGAATATACTACTTATTCTTATACATTCGACAACGAAGGAAAACCTACGAGCATTTATAGCCGCACACATTATTCCAATAAGATCAATACTCAGAACATATCAATTGCCATTGAATAAGGAGCCCCATTGGGCTCCTAAAAAGATAACTGTGACAAAGAAGCGGCACAATCATGGCACTAATATAATGCACCAATCATATCAATACAATTTATTTCTTGAAAAACTTATCGAAGAAAAGTATCTGATAGTCAATAGAGTTATTCCAATATTGTCCGTTATGCGCTCCCGGACGGGTAATAAAATCATGGTCAATCTTTTTCTCCAACAAACGATGGTGTAAATTCTGATTCACCTTCAGGAAGAAATCGCTCTCACCACAATCGATTATAATGGCTAAATCTCCATTTTCAAGACCATCGATCAGATTGATAACAGTATGATTATCCCACACTTCTTTATTTGAATCATAATCTCCTAACTGCTTGGACATTTCCCAATTCTTCGGGAAAGGACGGATATCCATTCCACCACTTGTCGTTCCAGCACCGCCAAATATATCTTTATGACGGATCGCATTCCACATTGCTCCATGTCCACCCATACTCAATCCGGTAATGGCACGTCCTTTCCGATCAGCAATCGTTTTATAATGCTCGTCAATATACTTAACCAACTCCGATGAAATGAACGTCTCGTAACGATATGACGGATTGAGCGGACTATCCCAGTACCAGCTATTTTTCCCATCAGGACAAACAAAAATCATTCCCTTTTCATCCGCTATTTGTGGAAGATTCGGTTTTATTCCAATCCATGTTTTGGCATTTCCTCCGTAGCCGTGTAGCAGATAAAGAACGGGGCAAGCTAGCGCTTTTTTCCCCAATGCTACATCTGGAGTTACTACCACCACCTTCACATCCTTATTCATGGAAGGACTTTTAATCAATAAGGTATCTACTTTGGCAGCAAAAGAGAGAGCTGCCCAACCAAGAAAAAGAGTAATTAACAGAAGTTTTTTCATTGTGTATTATTTTATTTTAATATATAATTCTTCCGTGTCTTCTGAACAATGTGTGCCTTCATCGCATCATTGCCAGTAATCAAATTTACATTTTCATCAAAGAATCTGTCTAATAGGTCTCACAAAAATAGAACTTATAAACGAGAAATAAAACAATTTAATTATTTTTGCACCACTAAACTCTAATTGTATGAAGCGACTTCTTACCTTTTTCTTTTTTTGCAGTTTTCTGCTTCTCCTGATTCAAGCTCAACCTGTGCATCAGATAAAAGGAACAGTAATAGACAAAAACAGCCGTCAACCATTAGAGTTTATCAATGTAACGGTCATCGGACTGAATAAAGGTGGCGTAACCAATGCAGAAGGACACTTTACAATAGAGCAGGTACCTCCCGGTATCTATCGTTTACAAGCAACAGCTATCGGCTACAAAAGTGTCACTACGCCTGAATATATCTTGTCCACCAGGAATTTAAATATCTCGATAGAGATGGAAGAGAACCTGACGGAGCTCGAAGGCATTACTGTCACTGCTTCCCCTTTTCGGCGTGATTTGGAAAGCCCTGTCAGCCTGCGTATCATAGGACTACAAGAAATAGAAAAGAGTCCGGGAGCCAACCGGGACATCTCACGAATCGTACAGTCTTATCCCGGAGTTGCCTTTTCACCAATAGGCTACCGCAACGACTTGATTGTACGTGGCGGTTCCCCTTCTGAAAACCGTTTTTATCTGGACGGAATAGAAATTCCCAACATCAACCATTTCAGCACGCAAGGAGCTTCCGGTGGTCCCGTAGGCATCCTCAATGCCGACTTGATACGTGAAGTCAATTTTTATACCGGTGCTTTTCCTACAGATAAAGGGAATGCACTCAGTTCTGTCCTAGATTTCAAATTACGTGACGGAGATATGGAACGCAACTCGCTGAAAGCAACACTTGGAGCTTCTGAAGTCTCCCTTGCTTCCAACGGGCATATCGGGGAAAAAACTTCTTATCTGGTATCCGTACGCCAATCCTATCTGCAATTCCTTTTTGATATGCTTGACCTCCCTTTCTTGCCGACCTTCACAGACGTACAGTTCAAATTGAAAACCAGGTTCGACAAACAAAATGAACTGACTATTTTAGGATTGGGAGGAATCGACAATATGCGCTTGAACACAAAAGCGGATAGTGAAGACAACGAATACATTCTCAGCTACCTGCCTAAGATCAAGCAGGAGACGTTTACATTGGGCTCTGTTTACCGACACTACGCAGGAGCACATGTACAATCAATAGTCGTCAGCCACAGTTATCTGAACAACCGTAACACGAAATACCGCCAGAATGACGAAAGTGTTCCGGACAATCTAATGCTTCGCCTCCGTTCTACCGAACAAGAAACGAAGTTCCGTTTCGAGAACAAATCCTCTATCCGAAACTGGAAAATCAATCTTGGAGTGAACTTAGATTATAGCCAATACTCTAATACAACCTTTCAAAAGATATACACGAATCAGGCACAAATATTCGACTATCACACCTATCTGGATATTTTACGATGGGGAATTTTCGGTACTGTCAATTATTCTTCAATGGATGAACGTTTCACTGCTTCTTTAGGGTTACGGGCCGATGCCAATAACTATTCATCGGCAATGAAATCCCTCTCCGACCAATTATCACCCCGTATATCACTTTCTTACCAATTAACCGATCACTGGTTTGTAAGCGGCAATGCCGGACTTTATTATCAGCTTCCTCCATATACGGCGCTTGGATTTAAAAACAATCATGGAGCATACGCCAACAAATACAACCTCCGCTATATGAAAGTCAGTCAGGAAAGTTTGGGAGTCAGTTGGCGGAAAGGAGATACTTTTGAAGTTTCCATTGAAGGATTCTACAAAGATTATGATAAGATTCCGCTCTCCGTTGTAGACGGCATTCCACTGGCCTGCAAAGGAAATGATTACGGAGTGATAGGCAATGAACTGCTAACTTCCACCGCACAAGGGCGTTCTTATGGAGCAGAAATCTTAGTAAAATGGTTAATTGCCAAAAAGTTGAACCTGGCTTCTTCTTTCACCCTGTTCAAAAGTGAATACCGTAACAATAAAGAAAGTGAATACATCGCATCCGCATGGGATAACCGATATATCTTCAATCTACGGGGAACTTACAATCTCCCGCATCTATGGAGTGTCGGAATGAAAGTCAGTTGTATCGGTGGTGCTCCCTATACCCCCTACGATGAAGAGAAATCCTCTCTGGTATCTGCCTGGGATGCACAAGGAAAGGCATATTATGACTATTCGAGGTATAATAAGGAACGCCTTCCCGCCTTTGCCCAAGTAGATATCCGTGTGGATAAGACTTTTTACCTGAAACACTGTATGCTGGGATTCTATCTGGATTTGCAGAATATCACCGTAAGCAAACTAAAACAACAGGACGTACTGATGAGTACCGGTGTTATCGATAACCCGGAAGCTCCAGCCGATAGTCAGCATTATAGAATGAAACGTATCAAGCAGTCAAGTGGGACCTTACTCCCTACCTTAGGAATTACATTTGAATATTAATATAAAAACCTTTAAAAGTATGAAAAGACAAATTACTATGATCGCCTTTATCCTCTTAGGAATGGGCATGACAGCATCTGCACAGTTCGGCAAAAAGTTTAATTTAGGGAAAGCATTACAAGCCGGCAAAGACGTAGTATCAGCCGTAACATTATCTGATGCCGATATTGCCAACATGAGTAAGGAATACATGGAATGGATGGACACTCACAATCCATTAACCAAACCGGATACGGAATACGGCAAACGCCTGGAAAAACTGACCGGTCATATTAAAGAAGTAGACGGGCTAAAACTGAACTTCGGCGTATATGAAGTAGTAGATATCAATGCATTTGCCTGTGGTGACGGTAGTGTACGTATCTGTGCCGGACTAATGGATGTAATGACTGACGAAGAAGTCATGGCCGTAGTAGGTCACGAAATCGGTCATGTAGTTCATACCGATTCAAAAGACGCCATGAAGAACGCCTACCTTCGTTCGGCTGTAAAGAATGCAGCCGGTGCTACCAGCGACAAGGTTGCCAAACTGACCGACTCTGAACTCGGAGCTATGGCCGAAGCATTGGCAGGTGCGCAATATTCACAAAAACAAGAAGGCGAAGCCGACGATTATGGTGTAGAGTTCTGTGTAAAGAATGGTATCGACCCTTATGCCATGGCTAATTCGCTGACCAAGCTGGCGAAACTCTCAGAAGGTGCAGAAAAACCTTCTTATCTCCAAAAGATGTTCTCTTCACATCCCGATACAATGAAGCGAATCGAGCGAGCCAAAGCAAAGGCGGATACTTATGCTAAAAAATAACAGACATCCTTCCTGAATTGGACGGAAAAAGGAGATACGTTGGTTTTACAACCTTTGTATCTCCTTTTCTTTTTCCGATAAAAAGAATCCACTAGTATTAAAAAATCATTAATCTATTACACAGATTTGCATAGTGTCTTGATTTCATGTAATTTCGAAGCAATAACCATTTTAATCCATTTATGGAATTTCTTATAATTCTTTTCTTACTCATACTGAATGGCATTTTTGCCATGTATGAAATTGCGCTGGTATCATCCAGCAAAGCACGTCTTGAAACACTTGTCGCTAAAGGTAACAAATCCGCACGCGGAGTTCTGAAACAGTTGGAAGAACCGGAAAAGTTCTTATCCACCATCCAGATAGGTATTACCCTGATCGGTATCGTATCCGGTGCGTATGGTGGAGTAGCCATTGCCGATGATCTCGTTCCTCTATTCTCCCTTATTCCGGGAGCTGAAGCTTATGCGCGTAATCTTGCCATGATTACTACGGTAGCAGTCATTACCTATCTTTCTCTCATTATCGGAGAATTGGTCCCTAAATCCATTGCTCTTAGTAATCCGGAGAAATATGCCATCTTATTCAGTCCGATTATGATTCTGCTGACAAAAGTCTCCTACCCCTTTGTCTGGTTACTCAGTATATCCACCCGTTTGTTGAATAAGCTCATCGGTCTGAAAAGTGAAGAACGCCCTATGACACAGGAGGAGATTAAGATGATTCTTCACCAAAGCTCGGAACAGGGTGTGATTGACAAAGAGGAAACGGAAATGATACGTGATGTGTTCCGCTTCTCGGACAAGCGAGCCAATGAGTTGATGACACACCGCAGGGATCTCATTATCCTTCATCCGGATGATACGCGGGAAAAGGTAATGAAAGTGATCGAAGAGGAACATTACAGCAAATATCTATTGGTAGACGAGCGGAAAGATGAGATTATCGGTGTAGTGTCCGTGAAAGATATTATCCTGATGGTCGGTAACCAGCAGAAGTTTAACTTATGTGAAATAGCCCGTCCCCCTCTCTTTATTCCGGAAAGTTTGTATGCAAATAAAGTTTTAGAGCTATTTAAGAAGAACAAAAACAAGTTCGGAGTTGTTGTTAACGAGTATGGTAGTACGGAAGGTATTATCACACTGCACGACCTGACGGAAAGTATCTTCGGAGACATCCTTGAAGAGGACGAAACGGAAGAAGAAGAAATCATCACAAGGCAGGATGGTTCGATGTTGGTAGAAGCTTCAATGAACATTGACGATTTTATGGAAGAGATGGGAATTTTATCATACGAAGACCTGAAATCCGAAGACTTCACAACTTTAGGCGGACTGGCAATGTTCCTGATTGGTCGTATCCCGAAAGCCGGAGACATCTTCACATACAAGAATCTGCAATTCGAAGTAGTGGATATGGATCGGGGACGAGTAGACAAACTACTTGTCATCAAACGGGAAGAGGAATAAAGTAAAACCGAGCGATAGCTCACTATATTTATATTAACTTAAAGCACTTAGCAATGAAAAAAGTAATTATGTTAGCAGCCGTCGTAGCTGCTTTGGCATCTTGCCAATCAAAAGCCAACAAAGCCGCAGAGGCACAAGCAGACAGTCTTGCCCTCGCTATGACTCCGATTACCGAAATGACAGAAGTCTATGCCGGTACTCTTCCTGCTGCCGACGGTCCGGGTATCGATTATGTGTTAACCCTGAATGCTGCAACTGATGGTGTTGATACTACTTACACACTGGATATGACTTACCTGGACGCTCAAGGCCAAGGTCAGAACAAGACTTTCACTTCCAATGGAAAGCAACAGACAATACATAAGGTGGTAAACAAAAAACCTGTTACTGCAGTCAAATTAACCCCGAAAAGTGGTGAAGCTCCCATGTATTTCGTAATTGTGAATGATACAACTCTTCGATTGGTAAATGACAGCCTACAGGAAGCCGTTAGTGATTTGAATTATGACATCATTAAGGTAAAACAATAAATAGCCCTAAACCTAACCAGTAAAAATGCTCTGCAACGAATGAATCTTTCTTGCAGAGCATTTATTATTCTTACCAGTATTCAAAAGAGCCTTATTATCCAAGCACTCCGTATCCTTCTTGCAGACGTTTCAACCTCAACAACGCTTCGATATAATAGTAATCAGCATAAATGATAGAAGCGTCTATTTCCGAGTGATTCGGCCAGTGTCCTACACTATGAAGCAAGAAAGAAGGTTTACTTTCACCACTCTGGTAACTGTCGGAGCTGAGACTTGTCAACATCTCGATTGCCGCATCCTTATAACGTTTTCCTGTTCCATTAGGAAGATAGGTAGACAATTCGAGCAAAGCAGAAGCAACCACCGCTCCTGCCGAAGCATCACGGGGAGCATTCGGTATACTCGGATCATCAAAATCCCAATAAGGAACTTTATCCTCAGGGAGTCTATCCAAATAAACATCCGTTACCTTCTGAGCAAAATCCAAGTATTTAGGATCTTTTGTCTCACGATAGACCACAGTATATCCATAAATAGCCCATGCTTGTCCACGCGCCCACATTGTACTATCTGCATATCCCTGGTGAGTAACACCTTTAATCAGATTGCCTGTGATTGTATCATATACAGCCACATGATAAGAAGTATAATCAGGACGGAACTGGCTTTTCATCGTTTTGTCCGCATGAGACACGGCAATGTCATACAAATAAGGATTACCGCCATTCTTAGCTGCCCAGAAAAGCATTTCCAGATTAATCATATTGTCCATGATTGTATTGTGAGGCCAATTACGCGGTTCTACCTCACGAGGCCATGAAAGAATTGTTCCTACAATTGGATTGAACAAGGTAGCCAATGTATCGGCAGTGTCCAATATCACCTGTTTATATGCCGGATTCTTAGTCAGACGATAACCATTTCCGTAGCTACAAAATACAAGAAATCCCAAATCGTGATCGTAAGCTGGAATATGAGAAAGAAACTTCAATGAGTGAGTGAAATTCTCCGCTTCTTCCAACACTTGCTTATCTTTTGTATATTCGTAATCATACCAAAGTACTCCTGGCCAAAAACCAGCACACCACTCCTCCTTCGTCGCCTTACGACAATTCCAATGTTGTTCGTCAGCCATGATATTGCGTGGCATCATTGTATAGTCAATTCCGGAATCTGTTTTCAGTTCCGTAAGTGTACGTTGTGTCTGCTTTGCGCAGTAGTCCAATGCCTTATTCACATCCAATGTACCGGAAGGCTGATGAGCACACGTACAGAAACCTAACACCACAGCCAGACCTACTACAATCTTTTTCATCTTAATCTGATATATCTACTTTAATTTCTAATTCTTAATTTTTAATTGACTCTGAACCAGTCTACATCTGCCCATCCACGATTGCCCTCATTCGGAGTTACACAAAATACTCCAACTTTGGCTCCGATCCATTTGCCTTGACGGGCTGTGAAAGACTCTCCCACTGTCGTATATTTCTTCCCGTCCAGACTATAAGCAAATGTACAAATGGCTCCTTTCCGAACCTTTACCTGTAAATAAACTGTTTGCCATTCATTATCTGCTACTCCCGGCATCTTTAGATATTTTACCGGAATGTTTGCCAATTCTTTTATCTGTTCGGGATTTTGCTGTTCCGCATCCTTACAAACTGCCTGTTGCAGAATAAACTGATC
>QWCN01001671.1_pt1 | contig 33240 bp, 27 predicted proteins | sample 1972711 | NCBI WGS metagenome assembly QWCN01 (sample SAMN09866707, study PRJNA288562) | Human gut metagenome isolate term1_stool, whole genome shotgun sequencing... | isolation source: gut | host: Homo sapiens | place: USA: California
GTACTCGATCGCGTATTCGGCAATGTTCGTTCCGGCGAGACGAAGCTCGTCAATGCGGTTTCCTTCGTGGTACGCGATGTCGAGCGCGTCGGCTCTGCCTGCATCAACCTCGTTCGCGTACTTGCGCACCGCCATGTCGAGTCCGGATGCGGTCTTTCCCGCGATCACCGCGGAAGCTCCGTCGGTGCGGATAACGTATCCGTCGTTCTCGAAGTTCGAGAGATCGATCCCGGAATCATTGCCGAGCGCGAGATAAACGCTGTTTTCAAGCGAATCTCCGAGGCGCTTTGTCAGCCACGAAGCGTAGGTATCCGCTTCGGACGAGGAAACGGTGATCTTCGGCGAATAGTTCTTCACCGGAGTCTGTGCGCATGATGCAAAAGCCAACGCGGCGATCATGCAGCACAGCGCGAGGGAGATGATTTTCTTCATTTGTTATTACACCTTTCGGGGGGAAATAAAAATACGATGATACAATTTTAACAGATACTTTTCCCGAATGCAACCTGATTTGTTAAAAAAGTATATATTTTTGCAAAAAACAGTGAGGGCCTGTCCGCCCTCACTGCCGAAATGCAATTATTTGTTTTTATATTCGACATATTCCTCGAGGCACATGCCGCGCTGCTTCATCTCGTAAGCGGCGGCACGTCCGACAAAACGCCAATGCCACGGCTCATACGAATATCCGGTGATCTCCGTTTTGTTTTTCGGGAACCTCTCGGTAAAGCCGAATTTCCACGCGTTTTCCTCAAGCCACGAATACACCGCCTCATTTGCAAAAGCCTGATCCGCTCCGGGCAGGTTGTGCATATCGCAGCAAAGTCCCGTCTGATGCTCGCTCGTACCTTCGCGCGCCGAATAGGTGTCAACAACTGCTCGCGCCGCCTCCTCGGTGAGTGACGGATCGCGCGACATCTCGGACGTGACGTATCCCGCGTAAAGGTTCTTCTGCTCATCGTAGGAGCGGTACGCGCTCGTCACGGATACATCGGTATATCCCGCGGCGCGCATCTCATTGAACATCGCCTCGAGAGATTTTTCCGCATATTCGCGCATCTTTCGCGCGGAGCGGTCGCTTCTTGTATCGCGCACATCGACGAGGTCGGACGGTGAAAGCGACGCATCGACGGTGTTCTGTCTGTTCACAAGCACGAGGTATTCGTCAGAGTCGGCGGTCATATACTTTTCGTACTCCGAAAGATCGGTGGCAAACGTCACCTCGATGTCCTTTTTCACATTTCCCGTTCCCGCAGTGTCCGAGGTGTTATTTCCCGAAAGCTTTGACGGGGCAAGCGAGGCTTTCAGCGTGAACGTCACAGCCGCGTCGGTGAACTTGCCGTCCGCGTCTGTCTCCTCGGTTTTGTTCCTGCTTATTTTAACGGTCCTTTTGGCGCTGTCCGCTTCAACCGTGATCCCGTCCATGTATTCGGTGACGAAATCAGCCGGGACAAACACCTCGCCCGACGAAAAAACGCAGTCTCCCGAAAGGCGTATTTTCGTGCCGGATACCGTGCAGTCGGCGTCGTTCGCCTTGAAGGAAACGTATTCCTCATTGCCCGTTCCGGCGGAGTCCGATGCGCCGTCGGCAAGGATGAATCTCATCTCGGACGAGTCCCCAGCCTTCGACATCAAAGCCATATCGGCTATCCTCGAAAACGAAACGTAGAGCTTTCCGCCGCGGTAAGCGTTTTTCTCCGACACCCTGACGCTTTCCCTGCCGTAGGTATATTTCATTGAAGAGCCGATTTTATCGGGCGTGCTGAAAAAATAAACCGCAAACAGCGCCGCGCATATTCCCGCAAGAAGCAGGAAAAGCACAAGAAAGAGTATCAGTCTGCCGCCGAGTGCGGAGTTTCGTCTTCCCGGTTCGCCGCGATACCCGGAAGGTGCGCCGCGCCTTTCTTCGTAATGCCCCGCGCCCTCCGGTCTTGCCCATCCGCGTTCGCCGTTATTTCCGTTCATATAATCTCTCCTTCGATCCGAATTCGCCGCAGCTGCGGTGCTCTCGGGAAAAGTTTGCCTCATTCGATGCGATTGAATTCATCCGTTTCGCTTTTTTGACGCTTTTGTTTCGACGATCATGAAATACGGGCTGTCCGGCGAATTCAGCATACAGAATTTCGCCGTGCAGTAGACGTAGCGCGACAGCGACGAAAGAAACCGCTCGATCTCCTCGCCCTCGGCGCGGCCCTCGGGATGTCCGGGGTAAACGGCGATGAGAAGTATCGCGTCTTCTCCGAGAAGGGATATCGCCGCCTCGACCGCGGGAAGTGTCGTTTCGCGCATTGTGGTAAGCGCTTTGTTTCCGCTTCCCGGCATATAGCCGAGGTTGAACATTCCCGCCTTTATCGGTCGGTCGATGTAATCGCGCATCAGGTGATGCGACGCATGGATCAGCGTATAGTTCTCCGGGCATCCGGAAGAGGCAAGGCGCTCTCTCGTCGAGACGAGCGCCTTCTCCTGTATATCAAAAGCAAAGACATGACCGCGCTCTCCGACCGTCATTGACAGAAACTGCGTATCGTGACCGTTTCCCATCGTGAAGTCGGCGGCGCAGTCACCCTCGCCGAGATGTGCGAGAATAAATTTTTTCTGAAGATCGAGAAGATCAACCATAATGTACAATACCCCTTACAAGACAGGCTGCGTCAAGCCGTATGCTTTCCGAAAGCGCACTCCAGAAAAATGTGCGGACTGCGCGCCGTAAAGGTATTATACACCAAAAAATCCTGCCTGTCAAATGAAGAGCGGGCGAAGCTGCTTTCCCTCGCGCATTGCCGCAAACGATCTTCCGACAAGCGAAAAATCCGCGACAAGCGAAAACGGCTTTTCGATCGGGGCATCCTGCCGCATCGGAACGAAAAACACGTTCTTTCTCATAAGAAGCCTGCCGATGTTTCCGAGGTTGGCGGATATCGCGTCATTTGAAGCAAGCGCGATCAGAAGAGGGCGCTCCGCCCTCATGTGGGCCTTTGCCGCCATGCATACCGCCGTATCCGTTATCCCGCAGGCGAGCTTGGCGAGCGTATTTCCCGTGCAGGGAGCGATTATCATATATTCAAGCGCGATCTCCGGTCCGAGCCGCTCCGCTTCCTTTATCGTGTGTATTATTTCGCGTCCGGCAAGCGCCGTCACCCGCTTTTTAAGCTCCTCGCTCGTTCCGAAGCGGGTATCGGTATCCCATACGCATTCGCTCATCACGGGGAGAACGTCCCAGCCGTCCCCGACGATTGAGCCGAGAGCCTGAAGGCTTTTCGAATGTGTACAGAAAGAGCCGCACATTGCGTATCCTATCATTTTTCAGTGACCTTGCCTTTCTTTTCTGCTCATTTTACAAAACCGCGGCGCGCATCGGTCACAGCGCGGCGAGAATCGCATCGCCGATCACCGCCGCGGCACTCTCGGGAAAATACTTTCCCGGAAGTCCGGCTGCGCGCTTTACCGTTATCCCGTAGCTTTCCGCGGCGGCGGAATCGGTGCCGGAGGATGACGCAAGCTCCAGCACCGGCGTGTGAAAATCCATTGCGGAAAGAAAATCTTCCCCGATGACGCATGCGGGAACGGTATTGACCGCACATTCCGTTTCGGGTGCGAGAGCGGCGCTTTCTCCGAAGGAAAAAGCCCGTGCTCCGTCCGCCCAAGCGGCGGCGCGTGCTTTTTCGCTGCGGCATACGACATTTACGCGGCTTCCGAGAAGCACAAGTCTGCGCGTAAGAAGGGAGGCGATCCTGCCGTATCCGAACACCGTAACGCCGAGACCGAGAAACGGTCTGCGCACTGCCGAGGATATCTCGAAAAGCGCGCCCTCCGCGGTGAGGAGAGCGTTTTTATAAAGCAGCTCCTCCGAAGTATAGTAATCGCACAGCACCGCGCCTGCGTCGCGCGCGAGATCGGCGATGTATCTCGAACAGCATCCGGCGAATACCCTCGTGCCCTTTTTAACGGAGGCAAACACCGTATTCAGCGGGATTTTCCCGCCGTCCGGAGGAAAAGAAAGATTCGCCCCGTCGGAGGAAGCGGGAAGCGGAAGCACGAGGTCGGTACACTCCGCGCACTCGCGCAGTGATGTGCAGAACCGGGCAGGATCGACCCCGTCCGCTCCCGCATCTCCGCTGCGGCGTACAAACGCCCGCACGGAATATCCCATCTCCCCGAGATACCTTGCAAGATACAGAAAGCGGCTGTCGCCGCCGAGTATTCCGAAAGAATGTGTGTTCATCGGCTTCACCGTACCTTCTCCGGACACGCTCCGGCAATTTTATTTCACACTATATTATATGCCCCGTTGAATTTTCGTGCCTCGGGTGATATAATATAATACCGAAGAAAGCGAAATTTTCAGAGAGGCAAACATCCTCCCGAAAGGAATATAAATGGAAAGAAATAACGCCGCCGAGCGTGCCGCGTGGCTGCGCGCTCAGATCGCCGAAAATTCAGACCTGTACTACAACAGCGACGCGCCGAAGATCTCCGATTTCGAATATGATGCGATGTTCGAAGAGCTTAGGTCGATCGAGGCTGCTTTTCCGGAGCTTGATTCTCCGGATTCGCCGACCCACCGCGTAGGCGGAAAAGCGTCGGAGAAATTCTCGAAGGTCACGCACCGCGTTCCCCTCGGAAGCCTCACGGACGTATTCGACCGCGAATCGCTTGAGGATTTCGTTCGGCGGATGAAAGAGACGCTCGGTGACGGCGTGCGTTTTACCGTCGAGCCTAAGATCGACGGTCTTTCCGTCGCCGCCGAATACCGAGGCGGAAAACTTATCCGTGCCGCCACGCGCGGCGACGGGAAAGTCGGTGAGGACATCACCGAAAACGCACGCACGATCGCGTCGCTGCCGAAGGAGGTCGCGTACGGCGGAAATTTCTGCGTGCGCGGCGAAGTATACATGCCGAGGGCGACGTTTTTCAGGATCAACGCCGAAAACGAGGAAAACGGCGAAAAGGTGTTCGCAAATCCGAGAAATGCCGCGGCGGGCTCGCTCCGCCAGCTCGATCCGAAGGTCACGGCAAAGCGCGGGCTTGATATATTCGTATTCAACTTTCAGTACGGAGATCGGGACGAAGAATACCACAGTGCCTCAATCGACGATCTGCGCGATCTCGGATTCCCCGTTATAAGCTATAAAATCGCGCACACCGCAAAAGAGGTGATTGCCGAGGTCGAGAAGATCGGCGAAAAGCGCGCCGTGCTGGAATATGACATTGACGGGGCGGTCGTAAAGGTGGATTCCCTCGAAATGAGAAAGATCGCCGGAGAGGGGACGAGCACGCCGAAATGGGCAGTCGCATACAAATTCCCGCCCGAGGAGAAGGAGACCGTGCTTCTCGACATCACGTTTGAGCCGGGGCGCACGGGCGCGCTGACCCCCACTGCCGAGCTTGAACCGGTGCGCCTTGCGGGGACAACGGTATCCCGTGCGACGCTACACAACATCGATATAATCAGGGAGCGCGATCTGAAGATCGGCGACACGGTTGTCGTCCGCAAGGCGGGCGACATAATACCGGAGATAATCCGCAGCGTCCCGGAAAAGCGCACGGGGGCGGAGCGTGATTTTGCGTTTCCGGAAAAATGCCCGTCGTGCGGCGAGCCTCTGTTTTACGACAAGGAAGCGGAATTCGACGAGGAAAGCGGCAACGTCTCGCTCGGGGCGCTGCGCTGTCTGAATCCCGAATGTCCGGCTCAGCGTGAACGCCGCATCGAGCATTTCGTGTCGCGCGGCGCGATGAACATCGAGGGCATGGGCGAAAAGCTTGTATCTCAGCTTATCGAAAAGGGGCTTATATCATCGGTCGCGGACATATACTCTCTCAGAGAGGAAGACCTCGAGGGACTTGAGCGCATGGGCAAGAAAAGCGCCGCGAACATTATTGCGGCGATAAACGAATCAAAGACGCGCGGCGGCGCGCGGCTGCTGTTCGCGCTCGGCATACGCCACATCGGAGCGGGAGCCGCCGAAGCGCTGATCTCCGAATTCGGGTCGATCCGCGCGATAGCTTCGGCAAGCGCCGAAGACATTGCCGCCGTCCCTGATATAGGCGAGATCACCGCGGAAAGCGCGGCGGCGTTCTTCTCGCTCCCGTCCTCGGCAGCGCTGATCGATGCGCTTGAGGCGGCAGGTGTCGTCACCGAAGGTGCAAAGTCCGAGAAGGTATCGCAGGACTTCGACGGCATGACATTCGTTCTGACGGGCACGCTCTCCTCTATGACACGCGACGAAGCCTCCGCCGAAATAAAGGCGCGCGGCGGAAAGGTGTCGTCGAGCGTATCGAAAAAGACGTCCGCGGTGATCGCGGGAGCGGAAGCAGGCTCAAAGCTCACGAAGGCGAACTCGCTCGGCGTCCGCGTAATAGGCGAAGCCGAATTTCTCGCCATGATCGGGCGCTGACCTTTTCCCTTCCGTATCCGCTCCGCCGTTTCCCTGTTCAAACAAAACTTGACACTTTCACTCATATGGTGTATAATTATTCTGAAGTGTTGCGGGCTATTTGCGTGGACGCGGCGGCGGGGCTTATGCAGATGCCGCGGCATCGCTTCACAAACACGATATATGCCGAAAGGTTTTCATAAAAATGAAAGATCTGCTCATTGTAAATCTGATCCTTGCGATCTTCTTCACGGTATGCTACACTTATCAGTTCATATATATTCTGATCGCGCTGATCAAAGAGCCGAAGAAATACACCTCCGACAACAGAAACCGTTATGCGGTGATAATCTCCGCCCGTAACGAGCGCGACGTAATACACAATCTGATCGACAGCATCAAAAAGCAGAATTACCCCGCCGAGCTGATCGACACGTTCGTCTGCGCGGACAACTGCACCGACGACACGGCGGAGCGTGCGCGCGAAGCCGGAGCCATCGTGTACGAGCGTTTTTCGACCGAAAAGGTCGGAAAGGGGCATGCGCTTAACTATCTCTTCCACAAGATCTTCGAGGATTACGGAAAAGAGTACTACAACGCCTATCTGATCCTCGACGCGGATAACCTGCTCGACGAAAACTACATGACGGAGATGAACCACGTATTCTCCGCCGGGCACAGGATCATCACAAGCTACCGTAATTCAAAGAACTACGGTACGAACTGGATTTCCTCCGGATATGCGCTTTGGTTCCTGCGCGAAGCGGTCTACCTCAACAATCCCCGCATGATTCTCGGCACAAGCTGTGCGGTATCGGGCACGGGCTTCATGGTTCACCGCGATATAATCAACAAAAACGACGGCTGGAAGCACTTCCTTCTCACCGAGGACATCGAATTCTCCGTGGACAACATCATAAACGGAGAAAAGATCGCATACGCTGCGGACGCAATGCTTTACGACGAACAGCCCGAGACGTTTTCGCAGTCGTGGAAGCAGCGTCTCAGATGGGCGAAGGGATATCTTCAGGTATTCATGAATTACGGCGGACGGCTCATGAAGAGCATCGGCGGAAAAGGCGGATTCTCCGCATTCGACATGACCATGACGACCATGCCCGCGATATTCCTCTCGGTGATCGGATTCTTCTACAACGTGATCACCCTCATCGTTGCGATCTGCACAAAAGACCCCCATGTCGGGCTTTTCTGGGGTGCGCTTGCCATGACCGTCGCGGTCATGTACATAATGTACTTTGCGATCGGTGTGATCACCGGAGTTACGGAGTGGAACAAGATCCTCACCACGAAAGGAAGAAAGATAAAATCGTTCTTCACCTTCCCGCTCTTCATGTTCACCTACATCCCGATATCGATCGCCGCTCTGTTCCGCAAGGTTGAGTGGTCTCAGATAAAGCACACCGTTGCGGTGTCGATAAACGACATGAATGCAGGCAAAGCGCAAAACGGCAAGGATCGGAGCGATGCCGGCAAAAAGGACGGCGATGCCGACGGCAGCGCCGATGGAAACACAAAAGATACCGATGAAAAAGAAGAAAAGAAATAACAGAAGAAAAAAGAGTTCTTCCCCCGCGCTTGCAGCCTGCGTGATCTGCACTGCGTTCATATGTCTCGCGGTGCTTGCCGCCTGCCGCTTTGTGCGCCCCCGCACGGATGATGAAGGGGAGAGCCGAACGGAAAGCGTTCCGGAGGTATCGCAAAGCACGGCGGATACCGAAAGCACCTCCGACAGCACATCGGAGGAGCCCGCGGAAACGACCGTGCCTGCGGAAACCACTGTCCCCGTCGAAACTGCCGATACGGAGACTGCCGAAAGCACGCCGCCGGTCACGACGGGGAATGAAAATCCGCCGGAGACAAACGGCGGCAGCGAATATCTCGGAAAGACCTCCAAGGGCTACGACATTGAGCGGATCGACGGTGTGACATACGTCGGCGGGATACTGATTGCGAACAAAACGTACCCTCTACCCGAATCCTACTATCCCGGCGGACTTACGGACGAGACGAACCGCGCGTTCTGGGAAATGCAGTCCGCCGCTGCCGCAGACGGGATCAGCCTTTGGTGCAAATCGGGATTCCGCTCGTACATCGATCAGAAGATCATCTACAACGATTACGTCGCGCGCGACGGCGCCGCGCTTGCCGACACATACTCGGCGCGTCCCGGACACAGCGAGCATCAGAGCGGCATGGCGCTTGACCTCAATTCGCTCTACACCTCCTTCGGCGACACGCCCGAGGGAAAATGGCTTGCGGCAAACTGCTGGAAATACGGCTTTATAATAAGATATATGAAGGAAAAGGAAAGCATCACCGGGTATATCTATGAGCCGTGGCACGTCCGGTACATCGGGAAGGAAAACGCCAAAGCCGTCACCGAAAGCGGTCTTTGCCTTGAGGAATACCTCGGAATCACGTCAAGCTATAATTAAGAAACGGACAGCATCCGTGAAGGATCGGCGGCATTGACCGCCCGGATCCTCCGGAATTTGCTGTCCGTTTTTTGTACCGCAGTTTGCAGATTGCGCAAAATGCGCTCGCCGCCTTCACGCGGTATCAAAGCTCGTGCACCGTGACCATGCCGAGCGTCTCCTCGATCTTTTCGCGGGATGCAAGCCATACGGAGCGCGCCGTGGCAGTGCCGCAGGCGGCGGCAAGGCGAAGAGATTCCGCCTCGCCGAGTCCGGAATCAAATCCGCCGAGAAATCCGCCGAGCGTGCTGTCTCCCGCGCCGATCGTTGCAATGACCTCACCCGACGGAACCGATGCGTGATATGCTCTGTCCCCCGGGGCAAAGAGATACGCGCCGTCGGCACCCGCCGTGACGAGCACATACTCGCTTCCCATCCGCTGAAGCTCCCGTGCGGCGCGGCATATCTCCGCCTCGCCGTTTACGCTCCGCCCGAGCGTCTCCTCAAGCTCGGCGACATTCGGCTTTATGACGAACAGACCGCGGCTCAGCGCGCCGCGGAGAAGAGCTCCCGCCGCGTCGGCGCAGAATCTCACGCCGCGTCCCTCAAGCGACGCGAATATCTCCGAATACACGTTCGTTCCGACATCTGAAGGAACGCTGCCCGAAAGCACGAGCGTATCCCCGCTCCCGAGCACCGAAAGCCGAGCGTACAGCTTCCGCATCCCATCCTCGCCGATCGGCGCGCCCGGCGCGTTGATCTCGGTCTCCGAGCCGTCGGGGGCTTTCAGTTTGACATTTATTCTCGTGCATCCTTCGGCGAGCCTGATAACGTCGAGCGGAACGTCCGGGGAAAGCACGCGCTCGGTCTCGCTTCCGGTGAATCCGCCGACGAACGTGATCGCCGAGGTTGCCGCTCCGAGGCGGTGGAGCACCGTGGAGACGTTGATTCCCTTTCCGCTGAAGAAAAATTCTTCCTTTGACGCGCGATTAAGACCGCCGAACTTCACATCGCCGATGTGAAGTATGCAGTCCACCGACGGATTAAATGTAACCGTATATATCATCATATCCTCCGACGCGCCCGTGACGGCGCGCTTTTTCTTGATCCGAAATTCGTTCTTCCCTTACTGCGCCGATTATCCTCCGGCAGTCCTCTTTGCAAAGACCGCGAAGGTATGCGATGCGTTCGCGCGGCACGCTCTCCGAAAGTTCGGGCAGCGACGCGAGCATTTCCTCCGAAGTGACTGTAAATGCGGAAAGAGGCGCGGGCAGTCCGAGGTACGCGCACGCCGCGTCGATCTTCGGATCGTAAGATACCGCGAGCACCGGAGTGCCGACGCACGCGGAATATATAATCGAATGAAGCCTCATGCCGACAGTGAAGGCTGCTCCCGCAAACAGCGCCGCAATGCTGTCGGCATCCGAAAACGGAGCCGTATAAGCCGACCCGACCGACAACGCGCATATTCTCTCGCAAAGCGCTCTGTCCTCGCCGCTCTGCATCGGGACGATCACGGGCGACAGCCCGGTCTTTATCGAAACATCGCGCACCGCGCGGGAAATACGGCTGTCGAAATCTCCCCCGCAGCCGCCGAGCGGACGGAGCGAGACTGCGAAATATCCCTCTCCTCGGCGAAGCCCGATTCTTTCTCCGACCGACGCTACCGACACCTTATCCGGGGGCATCATCATAAAAGCACCGTCGGCGCCGAGCCTGAATCGATCCTTTTCAAGCCCGAGCTCGGAAAGAACCGACGCGCTCAGTCCGTCGCGCACGCTTATATCTTCGGCTCTGCCGAGCGCACGCATCACGCGCCGCCGCGAGCCGCGGCGCTCAAGCGGTCCTATCCCGTTCGCGTAAACGAAGGTGCGGCACCGCTTCGATGCCGCCGAAAGAACGTGCGTGTAATAACGTAGGCTGCGGCGGCTCGTGGCATCCTGCAGAAGTCCACCGCCGCCGAAAACGAAAACCCCGGCTCTCCGTATCTCGCGCATGACCGAAAAGAATGACATACGGTCAACGGCGCGCACTCCGAAGCGTTCGGAAAATTCCGCGGGTGAGGATGCAAGCACCGTCAGCCTCGCGTCGGGGATCTCGCGCCGCACCGCCGAGATCAGGCATTCGAGCGACGATTCATCCCCGAGATTGCCGTAGCCGTAATATCCGCAGAACAGAATGTCGGAATGCGAAAACTCCGTCGGAAAGCCGAGCTTCCCGATGCACGAAAGATAGACTTCCGCAATCTCCGCAAAGATTTCCCCGACCGCGTTTTCCGTAAAAAGCTTCCTCGGGGATGACATAAAGCACACCGCGTCTGCGGGAAGCACATCGATCTTATCATATGACACACAGCGGCATAACGCAAGACGGTCCGCATCATCTGCGGACATGACGACCGTGCGTTCCCCGCATACCGTTTTCCGCGAAGGCGTGAACGCGGTCGTGACGAAGCGAAAATCCGTATGATCTTTAAGCCGCGCGAGCACGCGGTCAAGGCACTCGTCAAAGCTGCACACCGCATCGAAATCGCCGTCCGTGATAAGCGCTTTGAGCGTCCGATACTCACTGCCGTTCTGAATCCTAACAATATGCACGCCGCTTTTTGAAATCTCATCGGGCACGCCGCCCGAAAATGCCGCGCACACCGTGTGACCCGCCGATGAAAGGGCGCACAAAAGCCCGACGGTGAACAAACGCACGCCGTCGGGCGCTTCCCCCGACACTGCCGCAAGAATTCTCATTGAAAGCTCCGCTTTGCCGCGAACAGGGAACGCGTGAGACCGTGATGAGTGAAAATCCGCCAAAACGCGATCCACCTTACGCAAGGTGCGCGGAGGATTGTCAGGCGGATCAGATATCCGCCTGAGCCATGTACCGTTCGGCGTTTTCGGCGATAAATCTCTTTCTCGATTCGAGATCGTCTCCGAGGAGCGTTTCAAACATCGTCGCGGTATCCGCCGCGTCTGCGGTCGTTATCTTTATGAGACGTCTCGTCGCGGGATTCATGGTCGTTTTCCACATCATCTCGGGCTCGTTTTCGCCGAGTCCCTTCGAACGCTGAAGTGTGTACTTTCTGTCTCCGAGCGACGCTATGATCTGCTGCTTCTCCTGCTCGTTGTATGCGAAGTAGATATCGTCCTTTGCCGTGATCTCAAACAACGGAGATTCGGCGATAAACACCCTCTCCTTCTCGATCAGCGTCGGGAGAAGGCGGTAGAACATTGTAAGAAGCAGCGTGCGTATCTGGAATCCGTCCTCGTCGGCATCCGTACATATTATTATTTTAGACCAACGGAGCGCGTCATAATCGAATTTCATGATATCGCCCTTGATTTTTGACGGAAGCTCCACTCCGCAGCCGATAACGCGGAGCAGATCGACGATGATCTCGCTTTTGAAAATCTTGTCGTAGCTGCTCTTCAGGCAGTTCAGCGTCTTTCCGCGCACGGGAATTATCGCCTGAAATTCCGCGTCACGTCCGAGCTTGCAGGAGGTCATTGCGGAATCTCCCTCGACGATATACAGCTCGCGCCGCTCCGGGTCTTTTGAGCGGCAGCCGACGAATTTCTCAACCCGCGACGAAATATCCGACGGGTTTGCGTTGAGCTTCGCCTTTATGTTTATTCTCGCGGATTCCGCCTGCTCTCTCGAGCGCTTGTTGATAAGCACCTGAGTGAGAAGCTTGTCCGCCTCCTGCGGCTTCTCGGTAAAGTATATCTCAAGCTGCTCACGCAGGAATGCGGTCATCGCCTCGGCGATAAAGGAGTTGGTTACCGCCTTCTTCGTCTGATCGGAGAAGGACGCGACCGTGGAAAATCCGTTCGACACGAAGCAGAGACAGTCCTCGACATCCTGGAAAACGATCTTCGATTCGTTCTTGTTGTACCGTCCGAGAGCGCGCAGACGCTTGTCTATCGCGTATGTGAAAGCGTTCTTCACAGCCTTTTCCGGAGCGCCGCCGTGCTCGAGCCAGCTCGAATTGTGGAAATACTCAAGCATATGGACCGTCCTCGATACGCAGAACACATAATCGACGCGAAGCTTGTACTCCTGCTTATCCGCGCGGTCCTTTCCCGATGTCTCCATCGTCCAGCGGACGGTCTCCGTCAGCGCCGTATCTCCGACCGCGTTTTCTATATAATCGGATATGCCGTTCGGATACAGTATCTCGGACTGATCGAACGTGCCGTCCGCATTCTCGAATCGGAGGACAAATTTCAGTCCCGCATTCACGACCGCCTGCTTTTCGAGGATCAGCGTATAGTAATCCCGCGGGATTGCGATATCCGTAAAAACCTCGAGATCGGGACGCCAGCGTGTCACCGTTCCCGTGCGCCGCTCGCGCCGCTCGAGATCTCTCACGGTGAGCTCACGGTCGACCTCACCCTTTTTGAAATGTATTTCCGAGACGCGCTCGCCGTCATACGAATACACGTCCATGTACTCGGAAGCGTACTGCGTCGCGCACGCGCCGAGTCCGTTCATTCCGAGAGAATATTCGTAAGCCGCCTCGCCCGAGTTGTTGTCGTACTTGCCTCCGGCGTAAAGCTCGCAGTACACAAGCTCCCAATTGTAGCGCTCCTCCGCCTCGTTGTATCCGAGCGGAACGCCGCGTCCGCGGTCGTCAACCTCGATCGCGTTGTCGGAAAATACGGTTACGGTTATAACGTCGCCGAAGCCCTCGCGCGCTTCATCGACGGAGTTCGAAATTATTTCGAAAACGGACTGCTCGCAGCCGTCAAGCCCGTCGGAGCCGAAAATGACCGACGGGCGCTTGCGGACTCTGTCCGCACCCTTGAGAGAAACGATCGACTGTTCGGTGTAGCTTTGTTTTTTCTTTGGCATTGATATTGTGACCGTACCTTTCTTTATGTTTATTCCGGCTTCGGGAGCCGCGATAATATTCGGAAAATTCTCACGATCCCCGTTTGCGGGAGCGTGACCCGTGATGTGCGATCATACGGCTGCGCGGGAGTTGCAGATAAGCATCGCCGCCCGAGCATGAGATTATCCATACTGTCAACGGCGTTTCGAATATTTTGCGAAAAGCTTACATTCCGTAAGCATATATGATTTCGAATATAAAGAATGCCGTATGGCATTTTCATTCTATAAGCATCGCATCGCCGAAACTGAAGAAGCGGTAGCCCGCCTCAACCGCGATGCGGTAATCCTCGAGCATGCGCTCGCGTCCCGCGAAAGCCGAGACAAGCATGAGAAGCGTGCTCTCGGGCAGGTGGAAATTCGTTATAAGCGCATCCGTGATCTTGAATTTGTATCCCGGATAAATGAATATCCCCGTATCGTCGGACATTGCGTGAAGTATCCCGTTTTCGTCGGATGCCGATTCGAGCGTTCTGCACGAGGTCGTACCGACTGCGATCACGCGCCCGCCTGCGGCTCGGCGCTCGTTGATCAGATCGGCGCTCTCGGGGCTCACCGAGAAAAACTCCGAATGCATTCTGTGATCCTTTATGTGCTCTTCCTTGACGGGACGGAAGGTTCCGAGCCCGACGTGAAGCAGAACGGGCGCGATCGCAGTTCCCTTCTCACGGATGCGGTCGAGAAGCTCCGGCGTAAAGTGAAGCCCCGCCGTCGGCGCCGCCGCCGATCCTTCCTCGCGCGAATAGACCGTCTGGTACCGTTCGCTGTCCTCAAGCTTTTCCGTGATGTACGGCGGAAGCGGCATCGTTCCGACCTTATGCAGTGCATCGTAAACGGTCTGTGCGTCCTTCCCCGCCGTAAAATGCACAAGGCGGTTGCCGTCCGGCATCACCGATTTTATCTCCGCGCGGAGTATGCCGTCTCCGAATTCGAGGATATCCCCCGTCATTGCACGCTTGCCCGGTCCGGCGAGAGTCTCCCATTCATCGCAGCCGCGCTGTCTCAGAAGAAGCAGCTCGACCGAAGTTTTCGCAGGGGCGGAAAGGTCTCCCGCCCCAGCCTGCGCCGCGTTGAACACGCGGTGTCCGATTATACGCGCGGGAAGCACTCTCGTGTCGTTTATGACCAGCACGTCCTCCGGACGTATGTATTCTGTTATATCGCGGAAGATCCGATGCTCGACGCCCTGTTTCGCGCGGTCTATCACCATAAGGCGCGAGGAATCCCTCGGTTCGACCGGATGCTGCGCTATCCGTTCCTTCGGGAGGGCGTATGCGAAATCTTTAAGTGAAAGCGATGTTTCCGCAAGGTCGTTTTTAATCATGTAAGCTTTGCCTTTCGTTAACCCGCAGATCGGTGCGGGAATATTATGATACGGGAAATATACGCGGCCAAGCGCCGCGGCAAAAAGAAAGGAATTTCCGTTTTGAAAAGTAAATATCTGTTCTGCGGTGCCTCCACCGCGATAATAACTCCGTTTTTCGACGGGAAGGCGGATTTTAAATCGTTTGCCCGTCTGATCGACCGCCAGCTTGACGGCGGCATATCCGCGCTGATCGTATGCGGAACCACGGGTGAAAGCTCCACGATGACCGACGACGAGCAGCGCGCGCTCATATCGTTTGCCGCCGAGAGAGTCGGCGGTCGGATCCCGGTTCTGAGCGGAGCTTCATCGAATTCAACGCGCCACGCAGTAATGCGCGCAAAGAACGCCTTTACCGAGGGTGCCGACGGCGTACTTTGCGTGACCCCGTACTACAACAAGGCAAGCGAGGACGGCATGGTCGCGCACTATGAGGCGATCGCGTCCGCCGTTCCCGGCGACGTGATCGTATACAACGTCCCGTCGCGCACCGGCTGTCCCGTCACGCTGAATGTGCTCGAGCGGCTGTCCGTCATACCTAACATAAGCGGAATAAAGGAAGCGTCCGGCAAGGTCTCGTTCACGAAGGAAATAATCGACGCCTTCGGCGATCGCTTCGCCGTATATTCGGGCTGCGACGAAATAAATCTTCAGATACTCGAGGCGGGCGGCGCGGGCTGCGTATCCGTCCTGTCGAATATACTGCCGCGCACCGTGAGCGAAGCCGCCGATGCTTTCCTGCGCGGGGAGCGCGAACGGTCGCGGTCGCTCTTCGATTCCGTATCCGAAATCGCGTCCGCGCTGTTCTGCGAGGTGAACCCGATCCCGGTCAAAGCCGTTCTCGCCGACATGGGGCTTTGCAGGGAGGAATACCGTCTGCCGCTCTGCCCCCTGAGCGGAGAAAAACGCGGGATGCTGCGTGAGATCGCAGGCTCGGTCAGGGAATAAGCTCAGCCGTCCGTCATGGGGAATGCGGTCTGCAGCGCGCGTTCGCACGACGATGCGTAAAGTCTGATCATCTCGCCGATCGTGGATTCGCCGAGGATCGCATTTCTGACGGCATAATACGTTGCGTTCGGGGTGTCGCTGTACATCGTACCGGCGGTATATGCGAAGTCGTAGCGAAGCTCGTTCTTCATTATTATACTGAGCATATTCGCGGATTCGTTGTCGCGCAGCATGGAGTTCTGCGTATAATCGACAAATGCCGAAGGTATGTTTCCGTACGATGCCGCAAACATCGCCTGAAGTATGAGCGACGTGCGTTCGTCTGCGGATACCGTCGCCGGAACTCCGAAGAAGAGCGACGACGGGGACGCCGCCGAAATATAGCTTTCCTGATCGGCGCTCGCCTTCGGCATCGGGACTATCCCCCACCGCTCGGCGGAATCCGCCATCGTATAAAGTGAGCCCATCGTGTCTATCATGAATACGCAGGAGGTAAATGCGCCGTGACCGCCGCTCTCCCCCGTAAGAGCTCCGTCCGCTTTGAAGATACGCGACAGCATATCGATAATCGCGTTTGAGTTGTCCTCGGTAAGCGCCACGGTCGGATACTTCATCGCACCCGCCGAAATAAGCTTTCCGCCTGCGGAAAAGAACGCACAGTCAAGTGCGAAATCCCCCGTATCACCCGTGCAGACCGTGCCGTATCCGGCACCGAGCGCAGCCGTGCAGTATGAGTAGAATTCATCCCACGTCCACGTTCCCGCCTTCGCCGATTTGTACGGAAGCTCAAGCCCCGCGGCGTTCAGCTTATCGACCGAAAAGAAGACGGCGGGGAAAGAATACGGTGAGTACGTCGCCTCGCCCGCCACGGCAAGAATTCGGTAGCCCGCGCTCGCCGCCTCGACGGCGCTTTGATTGAAATAAGGCGCGTCGAGCTTCATTCCGGGCATGGAACGAAGGTTGTAAAGCATTCCCGCCGCGGCAAGCGACGGTATAGTGCTCTGCGGGAAGTTCAGCATATCGGCGTAATACATTCCGGATTTGAGCGAAGCGGAAAGCTCGGCGTACATCGTCGCGGAATCCGCGGAGGCGGTGACAAGAGAGATGTTGTATTTCTCTTCCACCGCCGCATTTCTTTCTTTGACGGCGCGTGAGATTATCTCCGGTGCGCTGTCCTCGCCCGTAAGCTCGGGAGAGGTCGAGACTATCTTGATGACCGCACCGCCGCAGTCGATGCCCGCCACTCCGTCAAGATACTCCTTCGCCTGTGCGGAGAAATCCTCCGTCACTCCGTGGTACGGCGGCTCGGTCTCGGGCGCGGTTGTCTGCTCGATCTCTGATGTCTGAGAATCGGCGCTCTCCCCCCCGGGACGGTTTATAACTATAAAGCCGCATGACGAAAGCAGTGCGGCGACTGTACATAATAAAAGCACTACGGCTGCAATCCGCTCAGGTTTCATTTGTTCCCCCGGTGTGTTCGCACAAAAATACATTATAATTATAACAATTATAATCCCCGCCGGGAAGAAAATCAATCCGTAAATGTGAATTTTAACGGTTTCGAATGAATATTCAAGGAATAATAAGGCAAACATGGTAATCCATATATTGTGTGTTGAATGCATTTCCCGGATGTGGTAAAATAAACTCATCCCGCACATCGCCGGATCGACGTACGGCATACGGCGCATCATCGGACAGGCGGGGGACGAAACCGTTTTTCTCCGGAGCACGGTATACGGAAAAATCAAGACGGGCGCTGCCCGCATAAAACGGAGGTTTACTATGTTTTTCGAAAGGATAAGAAAAAAGAATTTTATACGAAGTACGGCGGCGGCGACGGCAGCGGCGGCAATGATCGCATCGGGGATTTTCTTCACCGGAGCATCCGATGTTGCGATTCAAAACGATGTGCTCAGCCGCCGAACGCTGAACGCTGCCGTCGAAGCCGAGCTTGAAAGCCGCGGTCTGCGGGCATATCCGAATCAGGCGGTCACGGTCTACGTTGACGGCGAGCAGTACGAGGGAACCACGCTTCTCATAGACGGGACGACCTTCGTCGGCATACGCGAATTCACGATGCTCTGCGAGGACGCGACCGTCGAGTGGGTCGGAGCGGAGAAAGCCGTATATGTGACCAATCCGCGCGTTGCGATCAAGGCGGTGAATTCAACCGAATACATTATGTCAAACGGAAGATACTTCTGGGGCGTGAAGGAAAACTTCATAGAAAACGGGACCATGTACGTTCCGATCCGTGCGATCGCTTCGGCGTTCGGTATGACGGTAAGCTGGAATGACGGCGAATTTGCGGCATATGTCAGCCGCGGGGACGGCACCGTCACACAGTGGTACGAATACTACAACGGCGATGAGGTGTACTGGCTTTCAAAGATAATCGAGGCGGAAAGCCGCGGCGAACCGATGCGCGGCAAGATTGCAGTCGGAAACGTGGTGCTCAACCGCGTCCGCTCTCCGGAATTTCCGGACACGATATACTCGGTCATATTTGACAGAGAGTACGGCGTACAGTTTTCTCCCGTGGCGGACGGCTCGATCGGACGCGACGCCTCGGCGGAATCGGTGATTGCCGCCAAGCTGTGTCTCGAGGGATACAGCGTATCCGACAGCGTTCTGTATTTTATAAACGCATCGGCAGCGCAGGATTTCTGGGTGCCGAGGCACAGACCGTACGTCACGACGATCGGCAATCACGACTTCTACGCATGACGGCGGCGGTCGGAGCACGATGTGCTCCGACCGCTTTTTTCGCCTCCGCAATATTTTATACGAAAAATACTTGACATTACAAGTATTCCTATTGTATAATAATATCTGCCTATGCGCACGACGGAATTATTGTTCCGAAAAACTGATAAAATCGTAAATATTCAAGGAGGTGCTAAGCATGCTTAGAACATATCAGCCCAAGAAGCGTCACCGCAGCAAGGTCCACGGCTTCAGAAAGAGAATGGCTACCGCTGACGGAAGAAAGGTTCTCAAGAGAAGACGTCAGAAGGGCAGAGCAAGACTCACCCACTGAGCGCAAGTTTAATATGACCGGCCTCCGGATTTGCTTACCTTACAGTATGCTTTTCGGAGGTTTATCACTAAAGCGGCATTTTTTCGTATCGGAGGTTTTCGGTGAAGCAGAGTGCAATTTGTGAAAATCACCTTTTTCAGAAAGCTTATAAAAACGGAAAACGCGCGTCGTCGCGTTCCGTGACCGTTTACGTTCTCAAGGATCGCCGCGCCGCTCTGCTCAGAAAGCAGAATCCGGAAAAAAAGTTTTTAAACCGTGTCGGGATATCAGCCTCAAAAAAAATCGGAGGCGCCGTCGCACGAAACCGCGCAAAGCGCGTCGTGCGTGAAGCATACCGTCTTATCGATGCAGAGCACTGCGTGCGCAAAGGCTGGCTCTGTGTCATAGTCTGCCGGGAAAGCGCGACGGTTCTCAAAATGCAGGACGTAAAACGTGATTTGCAGTACTGCCTGTCAAAGACGGGTCTCATCCCCGACGCAAAGGAAAACTGAATATGGCACGCCTTTTCATATTTCTGATCTCCCTCTACCGAAAGTATATCTCTCCGCTGAAGAGCCGTCCGAGCTGCCGCTTTACACCGACCTGCTCGCAATACGCGATCGAGGCGCTCGGCGAATGGGGCTTTATCAGAGGCAGCGCGCTCGCCGTATGGCGGATACTGCGCTGCAATCCTTTCGGCAAGGGCGGATACGATCCCGTACCCGTGAGAAAGAAAAAGCGCCGCCGCACACAAAAGGAGAAAGGATCGCTTTGCCAAGCAAAGCACACTGAACTATGAGTGCAATTTACCGCTTCTTCGGAAGCATACTGCAGTTTCTCGATAAGATAACGGGCAACTACATGATCGCCCTTGCGCTGTTCGCGCTTATTATCCAGATACTGATGCTGCCCCTTGCAATCAAGCAGCAGAAAAACTCGATCAAGCAGGCGTCGCTCGCGCCGAAGGTCGCCGCACTGCGCAAGAAGTACGCAGGACGCACGGACAAAGCCACGCAGCAGAAGCTTCAGCAGGAAACGATGGATCTCTATCAGAAGGAAGGCTTCAACCCCGCAGGCGGATGCCTCCCCCTCCTCATACAGCTTCCGATAATCATGCTTCTTTATCAGGTGATAATCAAGCCGCTCTCCTACGTTTCGGGATTTTCCGCCGATGTGATAAACGCAATCGGTGAAAAGCTCGTTTCTCTCGGCGCATATGTGGATACTGCCGCATACACCGCCGCGATGAAGTCGTCCGAGATCGGTGTCATCGGCGAAATCCACGCACACGCCGCCGAGCTTTCGTCGATCGAAGGCTTCTCGATCGATGCCGTACCGAACTTCACGGTCGGTCCGTTCAATCTTTCGACTACCCCGAAATTCGCAATATCCGACGGCGGCTGGCATTGGGATTGGCTCATTCTCATTCCGATCGTAACGCTAGTCATAATGTATCTGACCCAGAAGATAACCCGCAAATTCATGTACCAGCCTCCAGAGGCTCAGGATCAGCAGAACGCGATGTCCATGAAGATCATGAACCTCACGATGCCGCTTTTCTCCGCGTACATCGCGTATATATGGCCGGCGGCTATCGGTATCTATTGGATAATCCGCAATATTTATCAGGTAATTCAGCAGATCGCAATCGCAAAGATCATGCCCCCGCCGAAGTTCACCGAAGAGGATTACAAGGCGGCGGAGCGCGAATTCGCGGGGAAAGCCCCCAAGAAGGTCAAGAAGAGCGAAAGAGCGGGAACGGTGCGTTCGCTGCACCACATCGACGACGATGACGACGACAGCACTGCCGTACAGGCTCCTGCGGCGAAGGAGAACGGCGGTTCTCCCGATTCGCACGTCGGAAAATCCCCGCTGAAGGACGAAAACGACAGAAAAAAAGCTGCAGAGCAGGAAGAAGAGTCCGAAGATGAGTAATGAAGAAATAATCATAACAGCAAAGACGGTCGACGAGGCTCTCTCGAAAGCCGAAGCGGAATACGGTTCGCAGGGCGATATATCGTACGAAATACTCGAAATGCCGAAGAAGGGCTTTTTCGGCATCGGAAGCGCGCCCGCAAAGATCAAGGTCACAATAAACCGTGAGCAGGAGAGCATTCTCAGCGAGATAAATTCGGATCGAAAAAATGCCCCGAAGCCGAAAAACACTCAGCCGCGCAGAGACGGCGCAGACCGTGCGAAGAATCAGCCGAAGCCGCAGGAGACGAAGAAGAATGCTCCCGCGCGCGACGCAAAGGACGCGCAGCCGAAATCTCAGGATAAGCCGCAAAACAAGCAGAAGGATCAGTCAAAGCAGGACGGCGGAATCGCCGCTCAGGACAGAAACGGCGCACAGGACAAGCAGAAGGCGCCGAAGAACCAAAACAGGGATTCGGGTGCGAAGAAGGCTCCGAAGGAGCCCGATACTCAGAAGCAAACTGCGTCGGAAAACACCGAAAAGAAGCCGCAGAAGGGCACGTTCGTTGAGAAGGAACGTCCGAACATCGTCATCACCGAAAAGGAGATGGAGCTTGCTCTCGGATTTATCAACACCCTTCTCCGCAACATGGAGTCCGAGGCGCATGCCGAAGCCGCAGTCGCTCCCGAGGGCGCGGTGTTCGAGGGAGTGTACCCCAAGATCGAGATCGTCGGAGACCGTTCGGGAATTCTCATCGGTCATCACGGTGAAACGCTCGACGCGATACAGTTCCTCGCAAATCTCTGCGTAAACCGCAAGACCGGAACCTCCGGCAAGGACTTTGTGAAGATAACGGTCGATATCGAAAACTACCGCGAAAAGCGCGAGGCAACGCTCCGCGCACTCGCGCGCCGCATGGCTCAGAAGGCGATAAAGTACAAGCGCAACATGGTGCTTGAGCCGATGAATCCTTACGAAAGACGCATAATCCACTCCGAGCTTCAGACCTTTGAGAATGTCGATACACATTCCGTGGGAAGCGACGAAAACCGCAAGGTCGTTATCACCTACGAGGGTGCGGACAAGGCGGAGCAGAAGCGTTCGCAGAAGAACCGCCGCAATTCCTCATCAAAGCAGGGCGGCGCGCAGAAGGAAAGCGCAAAATCCGCTCCCGTAAGAAGGATCTCCGAAGAGGAGTCCGCGAAGATTCAGGAAACCTATGCGGCTTACCAGGAGGAAAAGGCGGGACGCGAGCGTCCGCGCCGCGCTTCCTCGATCGACGAGATACTCGGCTCCTACGACGAGCCCGACGAGCCTGTCGGACTCTGATCCCACTCAAATTCCGGCGATGAGAGAAGAAGAAAAAATCGACGCGGGGCTTTTGTTCGACCCCTCCGATCCGGAGCTGCGGGCGATCAAAAGAAAAACGCACGATCTCAACACGGAGTACAACGCCACGCTTGAAGGCGAAACCGAACGGCGCGCGGAAATTCTCGGAGAAATTCTCGGAGAATTCGGCGAGGGCGGTTTCATTCAGGGACCGATCTTCTTCCACTACGGCAAGCACACGAAGATCGGAAAGCGTTTCTTCGGAAACTTCAATCTGACGGTGCAGGACGACGCACGGGTGACGATCGGGGACTGCTGCAATTTCGGTCCGAACACGACGATCGTCACTCCGCTTCATCCGATGATCGCCGAGGAGCGGAATGCGTTCACTCTCCCGAACGGAGAGACGAAGCGTCTCTGTTATGCGAAGCCCGTCAAAATCGGAAACAACTGTTGGTTCGGTGCAGGCGTCACCGTCTGCCCCGGAGTGACGGTCGGGGATAACTGTGTGATCGGCGCGGGCAGCGTCGTAACGCACGACATTCCCGAAAACAGCTTTGCCGCGGGAGTTCCGTGCAGAGTTATACGCGAGATCACGGAAAGCGACAGTCTGAAGCACAAGCCCGAGCTTATGCCGTAAGGCGGTGCGCGGCAATACAGCGGTTCGTTTTCCCGATCGGCAGGCGAAACGACAGCTTTAGGAGTACGGACGCGCGCTGTTGGCTCGGTCTGTAAATTTCCGTCAGACCGATCTTCGCCGTGGTCGTGAGCCGCAGATTCGCGCGGGTAAGGCAGAGTTGTCGCAGTATCTTCATCACAACAAAAACAGCTCCTTCATATGATAAGATCATATGAAGGAGCCTTTTATTTTGTGCTTTTACCGTTACCGGAAGCCGACACGAAGAACGCTGCATCTGTCGAAGCCGCGGCGGTGATTTCGGTGCGCATTGAGCGGAACGGCAGCGTTAGCGGCACGGTAAACCTATTCGGATAAGATCGGTGCAGCCGTGATAGCACGCAGGCTCTGTGTCTCGCGCCCGCGCACTGCCCCTCTGCCGTTCCCAATCGGAAGCCTAAAATCCGGAGCGCAGTTACTCCCAGCCCTCAAGATACGCCTTCTGCTCGGGTGAGAGGCTGTCGATCTCGATTCCCGCAGATTCGAGCTTGATTCGCGCGACCCGCGTATCCGTTTCGGCGGACACGGGATATACGCCGGGAGCGAGGTCTTTACCGCTCTTTGTAAGGTACTCCATTCCGAGCGCCTGAAGCGCAAAGCTCATGTCCATGATCTCCGCGGGATGTCCGTTTCCCGCCGCAAGGTTGACGAGTCTTCCCTCGGCAAGGAGATTGAGGATTCTTCCGTCCTTCATACGGTATCCCGTGATATTGGGCTTGCGCTCCGTGATCTCTTCGCTCATATCCGAAAGTGCGGTCTTATCGATCTCGACATCAAAGTGTCCGCTGTTTGCAAGAAGCACTCCGTCCTTCATCACCTCGAAATGCTCGCGTCTGATAACGTCGCGGCAGCCTGTCAGCGTGATGAAAAGATCGCCGTACTTTGCGGCTTCATCCATCGTGTTAACGGTGAATCCGTCCATGACCGCCTCGATCGCCTTGACGGGGTCGATCTCGGTGACGGTGACGACCGCGCCCATTCCGCGGGCGCGCATCGCCGCTCCGCGTCCGCACCAGCCGTATCCCGCGATAACTACATTCTTGCCCGCGATTATGAGATTTGTCGTATTCATTATGCCGTCAAGTGTGGACTGTCCCGTACCGTAGCGGTTATCGAAAAGATGCTTGCAATCGGCGTCGTTTATGTCGATCATCGGGAAATAGAGCTTTCCCGCCGCGGCGCGCGCAAGCAGGCGGTGTATTCCCGTGGTGGTCTCCTCGGCACCGCCGATCAGGTTCTCGCAGAGGTCGCGCCGCTCTCCGCAAAGCAGATTCGTAAAATCTCCGCCGTCGTCGATTATAAGGTGAGGCTTGTTCTCAAGCGCCATGAGAAGATGGCGGCGGTATCCCTCTTCATCAACTCCGTGACGGGCGAAAACCTCGACTCCGTCGGTCATGGAAAGCGCCGCCGCAACGTCGTCCTGCGTTGAAAGCGGGTTGCATCCCGTGGCGAACACCTGTGCTCCGCCCGCTGCCAGAGTTTCGGCAAGGTATGCGGTCTTTGCTTCCATGTGAATCGACATCGATATTCTCAGTCCGCGAAAAGGCTTGCTTTTTGCAAACTCGCTCCGTATTCTCCCGAGTACGGGCATATACGACGCGACCCAATCTATCTTCTTTCTTCCCGAATCCGCAAGGGATATATCCGCAACTTCACTCATTTCAAATTCTCCCGTTCTTCATTTCAGTCTATCTGCGCAATCCGAATATCGTGATCCGATATACCGTAGCTTCTTCCGTCCGCAGCATCGTATCTTCCTATGTAAACAGAGTTCTCGTCAAAGCCGTCATTGATTCGTCTTTCGTAGCTTTCACCGAAATAAACGTAACTCATGCCGTTGTTAATGCTGAGCTCGAATGTGGGATCGGCGAAGTAATTCTTACCGTCGGCGGTAAATACAACCCACGCATGGGGACCTGTGGTATACTCTCCGCCGACTATCGAACACTTTACCCCGACCTGTGTGAAAAGCACCGCATACGCCTTCGCAAATGTAGTGCAGATTCCGCGATTCAGTTTGAATGCATAATAGGGTTCCGAATGCACTCTCGTTTCCAGAACATCGAAATCGTATGTCATCTTCGGAGAGAAATTGTGGTACACCTTCTGTGCCTTTACGGCATCGCTGTCGGACGGCTTTACGTTGTTCATATATGATTCGGCAAGAGTTTTGAATTCTTCGACGGTCGAGTCGTGTTCCGCCTTTCCGACCTTATACTTCCATGTCAGCGTCTTTGTTTCAATGTCATAGTCCGAAAACTCGGCATCCGCGGCGAACACGGGGAATTCATAGTAGACAACGTTCTGAATAAAGTCTCCGTAGTGAATGTCCGTTCCGTAGCCGTCCGAAGCAGGCGTTGTCGGGCAGACGATTTCGGTTTCGTAATTGAGATATGCTTTCACAAAATCAACATACATATCGGCGAAAACATTTCCGTATTTGTTCAGAGCCTCTTCGGACAGCGCGAAGAAATTGTAGGAATACACTCCGTTTTCCGTATTCGGCGCCATCTCGGCGGGAAGCGCGTCCGCATCGTATCCGCCGTTTTCGGGCAGATATGCCGGCGGCTGAAGATCGGGTGCGGCGCAGCTGCCGTCTGCGGTTCTGCCGAATTCCACCTTATACGGAATCAGATAAAGGATTCCCGCGCTGCGCGGATTGGTTATCAGACCGGAAACGGTAACCGTCACTCCCTCATATTCCACCTTGCGGATGCCGTCTCCGTCGGTGTCGAGCATTCGGAATTTCGTTACGCCGTCAAAAACCTCCGCGTTATCTTCTCCGTAATATGTAAGCCGAAGATTAACCGTCTGCTCCGGGGTGAAGAACCATCCGTCGTCATCGCGTCCGATGATTCCGATAACGATCGCCGTTCCCGAAGTCTCGATATCAACGGGACCCTCCGGGATTTCTTCACGGTTATCCGTGCTCTCCGTTATCTTCTCGCTTTCGGTGGATGCGTCGGTCGTAACCCGGGTATCGGTGACGCCGGTCGTCTCCGAGGGCGTTCCGACTGCGGAGCATCCGGCAAAAATCATTGATGCGGCAAGAAGCGCCGCTGCCGTACAGATAAACTTTCTCATATTCTTTCCTTTCTCCCGTGCGCCGAAGCGCGCTTTTTCCCGAACGGACGTTCAGCTCCGCCGAGTGCTTTTTCGAGCGCCGCCATTATTCCGAGCCGCGCGCTCTCGTATGTAAGTCCGCCCTGCATGAACGCCGTGTACGGCTCGCGCATCGGTCCGTCAGCCGAAAGCTCAATCGACGCACCGCCGACAAACGCTCCCGCCGCCATGACCACGGGATCGGCGTATCCGGGCATCGCCCACGGCTCCGGCGAAACATGGGAGTCCACGGGAGACGCCGACTGAATGCCCCGACAGAAGCCGACAAGCGCATCCCCCGAGCCGAGCGTTATCGCCTGAATTATGTCGTATCTCGTCTCGAACGGCGCGGGATTTACGGAAAAACCCGCTTCACTGAACAGGTACGCGGCGAGGTGCGCGGTCTTGAGCGCTTCGGCAACCGTATGGGGCGCGTAGAAAAAGCCCTTCAGTATGTTCCTCGTCTGTCCGAGTGATGCCCCCGCCTCAAGCCCGACGCCGGGGCAGCTCAGGCGGTATCCGCAAAGCTCGACGGCATCGTGCGTACCCGCGATATATCCTCCGATATCCGCCATTCCGCCGCCCGCGTTCTTGATAAGCGAGCCGACAATGATATCCGCGCCGAGCGAGCACGGCTCAACGGTTTCGGTAAATTCGCCGTAGCAGTTATCGACAAAGGTAAAGGTGCGCACCGCGCGGCTGTTCTCCTTTACGAATCGGCACGCCTCGCCGATCTCCTCGGCGGAAAGCGTTCTGCGCGAAGCGTATCCCTTGGAGCGCTGGAATGCAACGACCTTAACGCGCTCGCCGTACTCGTCGAGCTTGTCCGCAAGTGCGGAAAGATTGACAAAGCCTTCAGGGGTAAGGTCTACCTCGTCGTATGTGACACCGAACTCGCGCAGGCTTCCCATGTTTTCGCCTTCGATCCCGATCACGGGGCGAAGCGTATCGTACGGCGTTCCCGTCGCGTATATAAGGACATCTCCCGGACGAAGCAGCCCAAACAGCGCCACCGTCAGCGCATGGGTTCCCGATATGATCTGCGGGCGGCAGAACGCCGCCTCCGCGCCGAACACGCGCGCGGTGATGAGATCTGTCGTATCGCGTCCGAAATCGCCGTATCCGTACCCGGTCGAGGGGGCGAACATCGCCTCCGAAACACGGTATTCGGAAAAAGCGTCAAGCATGCGCTCCGTGCATATCCGCGATACCCTTTCGATATCGGCAAACACCTCTCCGAGGGCGCTTTCCGCATCTTCCGCAGCGTCCCTTATTTCCTTTGATATATTCATTTCTTTTCCATCCTGTTTTCCGTTTTGACCGCTTTTGCTTATTACATTATATTTTATCACCCGAAGAGAAAAAAGTAAATAGACCTTTTGGAAAAATTGACACCGCATACGATGATTATATATGCGCTCTTCGCGGTATAATAACTGCGGAAAGTTTTTGCGCCGCCGCTCCGCGCGCCGCGCAGAGCGGCGGCGCACCGCAGTTTATATATAGATCGGAAAGGAACAAAGCCATGGCGGTATACAAAAGCGAAAACGGAGGAACGGTCGAGATGCCGGTCGAAATGGCGCTCATGATCGCGGGCGACAGCGGAGCGTGCGAAGCGTTCGCATCTCTCAGCGAGGAAAGAAAGTGCGAATACATCCGGCGCGCAAAGTCCGCGGACACAAGCCTGCGCATGAAAGAAATAATAAGAGACATCAAAACCATAGGGTAAAAATCGGGAGACAAACGACCGAAAAACGTCCGTTTTGGAAAATACGGTGAAAAAATGAAAATTAGCTATTGCATTTTAAGATCATGTGTGATACAATAATTAAGCATTGTGACTATCTGCGCTTATTTTTATTATCGTATAGATTACGGAGGTTAAAATGTCAACATCTGATTTCGTTCTCGGCGGGATACTTATTGCCGTTTCCGTTTTTCTTATAGTGGCGGTACTTCTCCAGCACGGTAAATCCCACGGTCTTTCCGGAACAATCGCCGGAGGTGCCGAAACCTTCTTCGGAAAGAGCAAGGCTAAAACGCTTGACAAGAAGCTTTCCGTTGTCACTGCCGTTGTCGCCGTGATTTTCGTTGCTCTTGTCCTCACAGTTTATCTCAAGCAGGATATTACCGACGTAAGCGGAACCCATTCCGATTATGTTGCAGCTCAGACGACTGCCGCAGCGGACAACGCGGACACCACCGCAGCTCCCGCCGAAAGCACTTCCGCGGCGACCGATACCGCCGCAAACTGAGGAAAATAACAATGTGATATCAAACGAAGCCGCCGGAATTTCAGCCGTGGCTTCGTTTTGTTTTTTCCGAAAAATAAAGGCATGAAAAAGAGAGGAGAGAGCGGCGCAAAAGCCGCCCGCAATATGAAAAGGAAAAATAAAAAATCGGGTAAGAAGAATATTGCAAAGCGCATCCCCCGCACCGCATCGCGGCGCGGACGTTCCGCGGCTGCGCAAAGCCGCCCCGCAAAAAGAAACTTCACCCTCGTCGGTGAAGCCTTTCGCGGAACATTCCGCTCAAGCGGACGCGGATACGGCTTCATAACGACCGATGTCTCGGATACGGACTTTTTTGTCCCGCCGGATTTCACCTCGTTTGCAATGGACGGTGACACCGTAGAGGCAAAGCGGCTGCGTCAGCGTTCGTTCGAGGGAAAGGGCAGCGAAGCCGCGGTAACCGGAATCGTCAGCCGCGCGCACACGACCGTCATCGGAACGCTTCACACGGGGCACGGAATCTCATGGGTGTCCGCCGACGATCTGATGCTCGGCTGCGCGCACGTCACGGATTTTGCAATTTCCGCTCCCGAAGGCGACAAGGTGGAGCTTGAGATCACAAAATACCCCGGAGACTACCGACCGTCACCGCGCCGGAGCCGCTCCGCTTTTTCAGATACGGATATGCCCGAGCTGACATTCTGCGGGAAAGTCATATCCGATCTCGGTCCCGCGCATAGCCTCGGCGCAAACTACGAAGCGATCCTGCGCGACTGCGGGATAAACATTCCCTTCCCCGACAATGTGATCGCGGAAGCCGAATCGCGTTCGGCGGAAAAGCTGACGCCGGACGGGCGGCTCGATCTGCGCGACAAGATCATCTTTACGATAGACGGCGCGGACGCGAAGGACCTCGATGACGCGATCTCGCTTGAGAAATGCGGCAGCGGCTGGCTCCTCGGCGTTCACATCGCCGATGTTTCGCATTACGTCGTGCAGGACAGCGTAACAGACATCGAAGCGCTCGGCCGCGGGACGAGCGTCTACTTCACCGACAAGGTCGTGCCGATGCTCCCCGTTTCGCTTTCGAAAGGCGCATGCTCGCTCAATGCGGGCACGGATAAATACGCGCTGTCCGCGCTCATCCGTCTTGACGAAAACGCCGAGATCACCGGATACGAATTCGCGCAGACGATCATACGCTCCGCCGTGCGCGGAGTGTATTCCGAGATCAACGACATATTTGAAGCCGGAGAAAAATCTCCGTTTGCCGGGAAATATGCATCGGTCCTTCCGATGCTCGGCGATATGCTTGAGCTTTACCGTCTGCTTGACAGGCGTTCGTCCGAGCGCGGTGCGCTTGAGCTTGACTCAAAGGAAGCATACATTCTTCTCGGTGAGGACGGTCTTCCCTCCTCGGTCGTACCGCGCATTCGCGGCGACGCGGAAAAACTGATCGAGCAGTTCATGCTGTGCGCAAACATCGCCGCCGCGCGCTTCATGTCCGAGAAGAATCTGAACGGCGTCTACCGCATACACGAATCCCCCGATCCCGATAAATTGCGCACCTTTGCGATATTCGCGCACAATCTCGGGCTTGACACCTCCGCGCTCGGTCGCGCAGACGGTGAGGAGTTCGACCTGAACGAGCATGCCGGAAGCCGCGAGATATCGAAAGTCATCTCCGAAGCGGAGGAAAAAGGGATATCGGAAATCGTATCGGCGGTAATGCTTCGCTCGATGATGAAGGCGAAGTATTCGCCGAAGCCGTCGCCGCACTTCGGACTTGCCGCGCCGCTCTACTGCCACTTCACGTCGCCGATACGGCGATACCCCGATCTGTTCGTACACCGGACGATCAAAGCATATTTGAACGGTATGCCGGGACCGTCCGCCGTCCGTGCCGCCGATGCAGCTCGGATTTCAAGCGACCGCGAGATCTGTGCGCAGACGGCGGAAAGGCGAATCGAGGCGCTCTATATGGCACTTTGGATGCGGGAGCACCTCGGCGAGGAATTCGACGCCGCCGTATCCGGCGTATCGCGCTTCGGCGTATTCTGCCGCACGGAAATGCTCTGCGAGGGGCTGATCCCGGCAATATCTCTCGGAGACGTGACCGAATACAACGAGCGGACGTTTACCCTGACGGTGAACACCGGCCGCGGAGTACGCATCTTCCGTCTCGGTGAACGCTTGAAGGTGCGCGCCGAAGCCGCAGACGCGATATCCGCGAAAATAACCTTCTCTCTTGTCGAACCGTGATCCCGCGCTTGTTGAAAATGACCGATTTTATAAGCACTTCGCCGCCCGTGTGAAGTGCTTTTTTATTCAAAACGACGTTTTGAATAAAAAAGCCGTTTCCGATTGATTTCGCCTCCGAATTGTTATAAAATTATCATATACCCTTTCGGCATTCCTGCAATGTGTGTCAACAAAAACAAAGAAAGGTTTCCGTCATGAAAAAAATCTTAGCAATGCTCCTTGCGGCAGTCATGCTCGGACTGTCGGTATCGGCTGTCGCAGCCGAGAACGGAGACACCCTGCCTACGCTTGCGAATACCTCGCAGCTCACGGTCACCGAAGACGGTTATGTTACCGGAATCGGCACTAACGTGACGGCAGAAGAGCTTGTCCGCAATTTCAACAACCGCTCGGCGATAAAGATCACCGCTCCCGACGGCACGGAGCTTTCCGGGAAGCAGAGCGTTCCCGCAGATGCCGCGATCACCGCAGGCGGAAGCGAGGCTCTCCGTGCACTGATCTACTGCGACGCGAACCGCGACGGAAAGATCGGCATGGCGGATATCATTCTAACGATCCGTTATGCGATAGACACAAACAGCGCGGATATCTGCGCGACTGCGGTTGACTTCAACGAGAACGGCAGGATCGACACCGTTGATATCGTCACGCTTATCCGCTATATCGCGGGATGGGAGATCTCCCCCGGCGGAATCGGCGCGCCCGAGAAGGCAGAGAACGAGGATTCCGACATCACGATGTATTTCGAGACGATGATGAACAAGATCGGAAGAAGCGACACCACGTCAACCGGAAATTACTCCTACACCATAAAGATGGCGAAGAACGAACGCGAGTCCGCTCAGGTATACATATCCACCGTCGCCGACAAAGAGGACATGATGCTCGAGGTCACGCCCTTCACCGATGCCGCGGGCAATACGCTCGAGTCCGAGCTTTGCTACGAGTACTATTATGATATCTGTATGTTTTACGATGTCGGAAAGGGCGATCTTGATTTTTCGGATGATTACTACGGCGATCCGATACCGAAGCTCGAGAAGCCGTTTGATCTCACCGCAAATCAGTCGAAGGCGTTTGTCATCCGCGTAAAGACCGTTGCCGAAACTCCTTCGGGGCTCTACAAGGCGACCGTAAATCTCAAGGACAGCGCCGGAAACATCGTAAAGACCGCGACGGTCTACACCTGCGTATGGGACCTCACCCTTTCCGATGAGACCGCGTGCGCAACATCCTTCAACCTCGACAAATACACTTTATACCGACGTGTATATAACGACAGCTATATTGACAAGTATGCAGATCAGACACTTTACAAAAATTACTATGACTTCATGCTCGACAACCGTATCTGCGCTCCCCTTCTCCCCTACGACATCACGGACGATCACGCGGACGAATACCTGTCAAATCCCCGCGTGACCGCGTTTGCGATCTCCGGAAGTGCCGGAATGTACGGAGATCAGTTTTCAAGAGAGGACGAGGAGATCGTTGCATATTGGAACAAGCTTCAGTCAAAGGAAGAGTGGAGCGACAAGGGATTTTTCTACTACGGAGAAGAAATAGTCGATGTCCCTTCAATGGAGCTTCACTACCGCGACACGAACGCGCACCTCACCAATCTTATCGGAACAGGCTTCCGCCAGATTGCAATACTGAGCAGTCTGACTTATTACGATGCCTCCGCACAGATCGACATCGTCGATTTCTGTGAGCCGTATATCGGTATCTGGTGTCCTCAGTCCACCGCGTTTACCATGAACGGCGACCGCCACAAGAGAAACCACTACGAATTTTTCAACGACACGCGCCGCTACAAGAAATACGGCGGAAACTTTGATACCCGTCTTGAAAAATTCCGCGAGCGAGGCGACAAGATCTGGTGGTATGTCTGCGAATCTCCCGAGATTCCGTATGCGAATCTGTTCGGCAACTATCAGGGCGTTATACAGCGCGATCTCCTTTGGCAGCAATATCTGTTCAACGTTGACGGACTTCTTTATTGGGCTGTAAACGAATGGGATCGCTGCTCGAGAACCAGCTACGACTGCGGCGCGGGAATCCTTCTGTTCTACGGCAGTCTTTTCCGTCAGGAAAGTGAAAGCCCGGTGGGCTCGACCAAGCTTGAAAATGTCCGCGACGGCATCGAGGATTTCCAGTACATGAAGATGCTCGAGGAAGAGATCGGACGCGACGCGGTTCTCGAATATGTGCGTTCTCTCCTCCGCACGCGAAGCGATCGCTTACCGCCTCATGGACGAACGCGAAAAATAATTCCGATTTCAAAGAAGGATGCCTGCCGGCGTCCTTTTTTTATGATGCCGTAATATTTCAGCTGTTAAATGTACCAAAGCCATCGCGTATTTTTTGTGCAACATGACTTTTTTTGTGCAAAGGAATAATGTCCCATTGATTTTTTATCTGAAATACTGTAAAATGATACTGTATACAGGAGAAGTGTACCGTCACGGCTCCAAACAAAACGGAATATACGGTTTTCACTATATTCCACGAACAAAAGGAAGGTCCAAATGAAAAAAATCTTAGCAATGCTCCTTGCGGCAGTCATGCTTGGGCTGTCGGTATCGGCTGTCGTGGCCGAGAACGGAGACACCCTGCCTACGCTTGCGAACACCTCGCAGCTCACGGTCACCGAAGACGGTTATGTTACCGGGATCGGCACGAACGTGACGGCA
>QWCN01002179.1_pt1 | contig 33231 bp, 34 predicted proteins | sample 1972711 | NCBI WGS metagenome assembly QWCN01 (sample SAMN09866707, study PRJNA288562) | Human gut metagenome isolate term1_stool, whole genome shotgun sequencing... | isolation source: gut | host: Homo sapiens | place: USA: California
CTTCGGTCTTGAACTCCACGGCCGGGGCGGCGATGGCGTTGGCAAATCCTGTGATTGGCACCAGCGTACCGGCTCCCGCGTGCTTGGCGATGTCATCGTACACGCTCAGACCCGTCAGCAGCGCGGACAGCGCCACCAGCGTCATGGACGCGGCCGTTCCGGCATCCTGCTTTTCCAGTCCCCAGGCACTGTAGCAGTTCGTGAATATCTGCCCGACCACACAGATCAGCCCGCCGATCCAGAAAGCGTTCAGGCAGTCGCGCCACATGGGCGATTTTGGCGCCATCCGCGCCACCAGAGCGCCGTATTGTTTTTCCGTCATGTTGAATCCCTCCGGAGGTAGCTTTCCCCGGAGAATACAATCAATTCATCATTTCCGCTTCGTGCAGGTGCTTTGCCAGCTTGCAGGTGACCTCGGCGCAGCGGTGGGCGGCGATTTTTTCAAACGTGGGATAGTCCATTTCCGCGCTGTCGTCTGCTTTGTCGGAGATGGCGCGGAGGATGACGAAGGGAATGCCGTTGCGGTAAGCCGTCTGGGCGATGGCCGCGCCCTCCATTTCCGTACACAGTCCCTGGGTGTTTGCCACGATTTTTTCCTTCACCGCCGGGTCGGCTACGAACTGGTCGCCGCTGGCGACCCTGCCTACCCGGGTGTGACCGGGATTTACCGCCTCCGCCGCCGCAAGGGCGCAGCCGAGCATCGTGTCATCGGCGGGAAACGCGATGACATCCATCCCCGGAACCTTGCCGAAGGGATAGCCGAAATGGACGCAGTCAAAGTCATGGTACATGGCGTCCCGGCTCACCACCAAGTCACCGATGTCCAACTGGGCGCAAAGAGAACCGGCAATGCCGGTGTTCACCAGGTGGGTCACGCCGAAGCAGTCGCAGAGGATCTGCACGCACAGCGCCGCGTTGACCTTGCCCACGCCGCACTGCACCAGAACCACGGGAAGCCCCATCAGAACGCCCTCGTGAAAGGTGCTGTCCGCTTTCTTTGTGGAGGTCACCTGCTCCATTTCGGCGAGAAGCGTCTCGACCTCCACATCCATTGCACCAATAATTCCCAATTTTGTCATCATTTTCTCCTTATTCCGGGTAAACCAGTCGGGTTTCGTCAATGTTTTCCAGCAGTGCAGCGTATTTTCTGCCCCAATAGTTTGCCATGGACAGATTCATGTCCAGGTAGTTGCCGCAGTCTTTTGGACTTGCACCCGGCACATCTCCCCGGTAGTCCCGGATAAAGCGGAAGCAGTCCAGTACCAGCGGGACAACGTCCTTGGACGTATAATCCCCGGTCAACAGAAGGTAAAAGCCCGTCCGGCAGCCCATGGGGCCAAAGTACAGCACCTTGTCCTTCCAAGTCGGCTCATTTCGCAGGTAGGTTGCCGCAAGATGCTCAATGGTATGCACCTCGGCGGTGTTCATCACCGGCTCGTCGTTGGGCTTCGTCAGGCGCAGGTCGAAGGTCGTCACCGTCTCCGCCCCCACCTTATCCTTCCGGGAGACGTACAGCCCCGGCTGTAATTTGATGTGGTCAATGGTAAAGCTGGTTATTTTGTCCATGTCGTTCCCTCCGTTTTCTACGGAAAAGGATACCACATCTCAGCCTGATTTGCAAGCGCAACCGCCCACAACCGATGGTTGAGTCCGTTTCAACCATCGGTTGAGTAAAATTTCTGCCCATATTAACGAACATTTTATAGCTTTTTCGCCCCAGTTATGGCATGATATAGGCAGTTGCAGCGACGGATACCCTTCCGGCAAGGCAAACGCCCTGCCGTGTACTTCATTATGGAAAAGGAGATCAACAGAATATGGAAGAAACATTGGGAAAGCGGATCGTCTTCCACCGCAAGCGTCTGGGACTGACCCAGGACGCCCTTGCGGAGCGGATGGGCGTCACCGCCCAGGCCGTGAGCAAATGGGAAAACGACCAGTCCTGCCCGGACATCGGCGCGCTGCCGAAGCTGGCGGAAATCTTCGGCATCTCCACCGACGAACTGCTGGGTGTCGAACGGAAAGAGGTTCACCCCGCCGAGATCGTCCCGGCGGACACGGAAGAAAACGGTGTACATATCCGTCCGGACGGGAGCCTGGAGCTGTCCTGGGACGGTGGAAAGAAAAGCAACATCGGCCTTGCCGTCTGGATTTTGCTGGTGGGCGGCATTATGCTGGCATCCTATTTTCTGAGCTTCCATGCAAAGCTCTGGGATGTGCTTTGGCCGTCGGCGCTGCTGGTGTTCGGCATTTTCGGACTGTTCCCCCGGTTTTCCTTCTTCCGGCTGGGTTGTTCCCTGTTTGGATTGTATTTTCTGCTGAGCAACCTGAACTTTGCCCCCTTCCGCCTGGGACGGGAATTTCTTCTGCCTGTTTTTCTGCTGTTGTTCGGCGGCAGTCTGCTGGCGGACACCATCCGCAAGCCGAAAAAGGGCGGTTTTTCCTTAGGCCGCTCCGGAAAAGGCGGCTCCAAAGGGGATCACTGCACCTGCACCGGCGACAGCTTTGACTGCGCCACACTGTTCGGCGAAAACCACTACGTGATTCCCCTGCCTACCCTATCCGGCGGCAGCGCGGATGTGCGCTTCGGAGAAATGTCCGTCGATCTTCAAAAATGCGAGCAGCTTTCCCCGGACTGCGCCATCTCCCTGAACTGCGCCTTCGGCGAGCTGGAGCTGATCGTCCCCAACCGGTTCCGGGTGGAGCCTACCAACAGCACCACTTTTGCCGGTGTGGAGATTTCCGGCGCTCCCCGCGGCGACGCGGTGGGTACCATTCGCGTGAGTTGCGATGTCAGCTTCGGCGAAATTTCCATTCGCTACGTATAATTTTACCGATTTTTCCATGCACGGGCTTCCCCAAAAAACAGCGGGGAGTCCGTGCATTTACCTGATTGGGAAAGGCGCCGGGGATTCGACCATTTTCTCTTTTTTTAGCTTTTCTTCCAATTTCCCTTGCTTTTTTTCTTTGTCGATGGTAGAATATCATTGACTATACCATAAAGGCAGGGATGAACTATGGCTAAGGACGATTTCGACATGGATTTCCATTTCGATGATGACGACTTCGACCCCAAGGCATTTTTGGACGGCGAAGACGGCGCAGATATAGATCTTTCCGAGTTTGACGACGTGCCTTCCGGCAATCAGCCGAAGAAGACGGTCTCCGACGGGGATGATGACGAGCTGGATCTCAGCGGTCTGGGTCTGGACGAGGATTCCGACGAGACCGTTGACGATCTCGACCTGGACGATATTCTGTCCCCCAAGGCCGTCCGCCGCAATTCCCAGGAGCATGACGACTTCGGCAGCGACAAGCGGGATGATGACCCGGACTTTGACATGTCCGAATTTCTGGACGATGACAAGTCCGAGCAGCCCCAGGCCGCGCCGGAGGACGATTCCGATTTCCAGGACGAGGCGGAAGAAGACGATTATCCCGATGATGAGGACGAGGACAAGCCCGCCCGCCGTCGAAGAGAAAAGCCCGAAAAGGCGCCCAAGCCTCCCCGTGAGCGCAAGCCCAAGGAACCGAAGGAAGCAAAGCCCAACGTCTTCACCAAACTGTATGACCTCTACTTTGCTCCTCTGACGAACAAGGAAGCGCTGGAAGCCCCCGCCGACCCCAGCAATCCCCGTCGTCGGCGCAGAAAGACCAAGTCGCAGATCTTCAAGGAGGTCTATCTGCCTCCCCTGATCGCCTGCGTGTGTCTGATTCTGATTCTCTCCTTCGTCATCGGCGCGATTTCCAATGCCATCGAGCAGAAGCGGGTCAACGACGCCATCAAAAAGAACGAGATCGAAGCCTCCATCAGCAGCGCCCAGGCGGCGGAAGCGGAATATCAGCGGATCATGGACGAGGCCGCCGAGATGGCCGCCAACTATGATTATGAGGGTGCCATTGAGAAGCTGGATTCCTTCGCGGATATTGCCAACTACCCCGATATGAGCACAAAGCGCGCGGAGTACGTCAACGCAATGAACTCTCTGGTTGAGTACAAGGATTATTCCCAGATTCCCAACCTCAGCTTCCACGTGCTGATCGCCGACCCCGCCCGTGCCTTCAACGATAAGGAGCTGGGCGGAAAGTACAATCAGAACTTCGTCACTATTGACGAGTTCTCCAAGATTCTGGAGCAGCTCTACGCCAACAACTACGTTCTGGTGGATTTTGACGACTTCGTGAGCGTCGGGCAGACCGTTTCCGGTACCGATCAGTACGAGGCCAAATCCATCTTCCTTCCCCAGGGAAAGAAGCCCGTCATGCTCACCGAGACCATGGTCAACTACTTTGAATACATGGTCGACAGCGACAAGGACGGCGTGGCCGACGCAGGCGGCGCAGGCTTTGCCCACAAGCTGGTTCTGGATGAAAGCGGCGATATCAAGGCCGAGTACATCGACAGCAGCAACAATACCCTCACCGGCAATTACGATTTCGTCCCCATTCTGGAGGACTTCATCAAAGCCCATCCCGACTTCTCCTACCGGGGCGCCCGCGCCATTCTGGCCGTGACCGGCAGCCAGGGTATCTTCGGCTACCGCTGCAACACCTCCTACGTCAGCACCAAGGGCAACGACTTCTATGAGCAGGAGAAAGCCGGCGCCATCGCCATCGTGGAAGCGCTGAAGGCCAAGGGCTATCGTCTGGCTTGCTATACCTACGAAAACGGCAAGTACCGGGATATGAACTCCGCAGGCATTACCGCCGACCTGCAAAGCTGGACACAGCAGATCACGCCCATCATCGGCAACATTGACACCTTTGTCTTTGCTCAGGCCAGCGATCTTTCCGACTACACCGGCGCGTCCTTCAACGTCATGTATCAGACCGGTTTCCGCTACTTCATTTCCAACAGCAAAGATCCCAGCACCGAGGTGAATAACACCTACGTCCGTCAGAAGCGTCTGATGGTCACCGGTGAGACCATGGTCTGGTATAAGGAGCGGTTCACCGACAAGGGTCTGTTTGACCCCAACATGGTCGTGGACATGACCGCAAGAGGCGGCAACGTTCCCAAGGCAGGGTAAGGAAACTGGAAATACGACTTTGCGCGCCGGAGAATTTCTCCGGCGCGCTTCTCTAGGAGGGGCATTATGGACATCCAAACCGGCCTGTACCGGCATTTCAAGGGCAATCTCTACGAAGTCATTGGAACCGCCCTCCACTCGGAGACCCGGGAGCCGATGGTGGTCTACCGCGCACTGTACGGCGAGAACGGCCTGTGGGTGCGTCCTGCTGCCATGTGGAGCGAGATCATAGATCGGGACGGCTACCATGGGCCGAGATTTCAGTATATTGATTCGGAATGTCAAAAATGAACGATTTCTGATACTAGATTTTAATAAAACGGTTAAAAACCGTTTTATTAGGCCGCTGTTTCAGCGGTCTGCGGCGTAGCCGCTAAAATGAAAGTCCATACATTTCTCGCCGCCACCGGCGGCCTGCGAAGTATTCGCAGGATAAAATGGTATTGACCATTTTATCGAGAAATAGTATGAATCCGCCGGAACCGTATTCAAAAATAGGCAGCACCGCACAATTGTGCGACAGCCATAGAAATCCGAGAGGTTTTTACCATGTTTCAGCTTCTGCTCGTCATCATCTATCTGTCCTTCATCAGTTTGGGACTGCCGGATTCCCTGCTCGGTTCCGCGTGGCCGACCATGTATCCCCAGCTCGGCGTGCCGGTTTCCTACGCCGGAATCATTTCCATGATCATTGCCCTGGGAACCATCGTTTCCAGCCTGCAAAGCGACCGGCTGACCCGGCGGCTGGGTACCGGGAAGGTCACGGCCATCAGTGTCGCCATGACCGCCGTGGCACTCTGGGGATTTTCCGTCAGCAGCGCTTTCTGGCAGCTATGCCTGTGGGCGGTTCCCTACGGGCTGGGCGCGGGAAGCGTGGACGCTTCCCTGAATAACTACGTGGCGCTGCACTACAAGAGCAAGCACATGAGCTGGCTGCACTGCATGTGGGGCGTGGGTGCTGCCTCCGGCCCGTACATCATGGGCTACGTCATGACCGGCGGCGGAACCTGGAATCTGGGCTATCGCACCATCTCCGTGATTCAGATGGTGTTGACCGCCGTGCTGATTTTCAGTCTGCCCCTTTGGAAGAAACGCCCCAAGGTCGTGGATGCCTCGGGAAACGAAACGGAAGCAGCATCCCTCTCCCTGATGGAAATTCTGAGAATCCCCGGCGTAAAGGAGGTTCTGGTCTGCTTCTTCTGCTACTGCGCCGTGGAGCAGACCGCCGGACTGTGGGCAAGCAGCTATCTGACGCTCCACAGGGGCGTTTCTCCGGAAAGCGCCGCCGCTTTCGCCAGCATGTTCTTTATCGGCATTACCGTCGGCCGAGCGATCAGCGGCTTTATCACCATGTGTCTGGACGACACACAGATGATCCGCCTCGGGCTGGGACTCATTGGGTGCGGCGTTGTCATCCTGTTTCTGCCCTTTGGAACGGTCGCTTCTCTGGCCGGCTTTGTGATCATTGGCTTGGGCTGCGCACCGATCTATCCCTGCATCATCCACTCCACCCCTGCGCATTTCGGCGCAGACAAATCTCAGGCCATCATTGGTGTGCAAATGGCCTGCGCCTACGTGGGCAGCTGCCTGATGCCGCCCCTGTTCGGCCTGCTCGCCCAGTACATTTCCGTTTCGCTGCTGCCCGTGTATCTGCTGGTGCTTCTGGTTCTCATGGCCACCCATGCCGCGTAGAAAGCGCGCCGCGATATTTGTTGAAACTGCCAATTGACCGATTGCTACTGCCGGATGTTATACTTACAGTGTGTGTGAAAATACCGGAAAATCAAGGAGGAATCCCAATATGCAATCCTGTTTTGACAAAGTGAAGAAAAATTTTGGGTTCGGCTGTATGCGCCTTCCCATGAAGGGCGATGAAGTGGATTTTGAGGAAACCCGCAAAATGGTGGACATGTTTCTCGCAAACGGCTTCAACTATTTTGACACCGCCCACGGCTACATCGACGGCCAGAGCGAGATCGCGCTGAAAAAGTGCCTGACCTCCCGCTACCCCCGGGAAGCGTACATTCTGACCAACAAACTGTCCGGCCACTACATCGAGAAAAATGAGGACATCCGTCCCTTCTTACAGAAGCAGTTGGAAGCCTGCGGCGTGGATTATTTCGATTTCTACCTGATGCACGCCCAGAATAAGGACTTATTTGCAAGATACAAGCAGATTCACGCCTACGAAACGGTCATGGCGCTTCGGGACGAGGGGAAAATCCGCCATTTCGGCATTTCCTTCCACGACAAGGCCGAGGTTCTGGATCAGATTCTCACCGAGTATCCCCAGATCGAGGTCGTCCAGATTCAGTTCAACTACGTCGATTACGAGGATCCCTCCGTGGAGTCCCGGAAGTGCTATGAGGTCTGCTGCAAGCACGGCAAGCCCGTCATCGTCATGGAGCCGGTGAAGGGCGGTTCTCTGGTGAATCTGCCGGAGGACGCCCAGAAGGTGCTGGACGCACTTCACGGCGGCTCCAACGCCAGCTATGCCATTCGCTTCGCCGCCAGCTTCCCGGGTATCCGGATGGTTCTGTCCGGCATGGGCAGCACGGAAATGATGGCGGATAACTGCGGCTTCATGAAGGATTTCCGGCCGCTGAACGAGGAAGAGCGTCTGGCCATTGCCAGGGTCTGCGCGATTTTCCGGGGTCAGGGACTTATCCCCTGCACCGGCTGCCGCTACTGCACCGAGGTCTGCCCCCAGGGCATTCCCATCCCCGATCTGTTTGCCTGCATGAATGCCAAAAAACAGTTCCGCGACTGGAACAGCGACAATTACTACCATGACGTCCACACCAAGAGCGGCGCAAAAGCCTCCGACTGCCTCAAGTGCGGCCAGTGCGAGGACATCTGCCCTCAGCACCTGAGCATCCGGAAACTGCTGGAGGACGTGGCGCAGGAATTTGAGAAACAATAATTTTCGAACGGTCAACAGGCGCAGCGGTTCGCTGCGCCTGTCACTGTAGAATTCGGAGTTGACAGAATGGACATTACATTTGAGGAGCTTACTCACGGAAATTTTCCCTGTGCGCAGAAAATCAAGAGAGACGACATTCCGGAAGACTGGGTAGACACTGCGGAAACGCTCATGGAGATCACCGATTACGGCGCCGCCCACAATTGTCTGGGGCATACCTATCTTGTGAAACTCGGCCAGACGTATATTGGTCTGCTCCTTTTGGGGGAAGCCATTCCCTGGGATACCGACCCGGCGGAGATGGGAAAAGAGCCGTTTTACCGGCTGATGGGATTTGTCATCGACAGGGATTTCCGGGGTAAAGGACTTGGCAGCATCATTCTGGAAAAAGCCATCGACCGGATTTACTGCGACTTTGGAAGACGTTCCATTGCGCTGGGCTGCCATAAGGATAATGTGGGTGCGGCACGGTTTTATGAACGGCATGGCTTCAAACGAACCGGTGTGTTTGAAGGAACGGACGAATATTTTCTGAGATTGACTTGACTTGCACATACGGCCAATCCCCCGGGCAATGCCCGGGGGATTGTACATTTACCGTCTGATTCTCCGTTTCGCCGCCCGGAAAAGGATTTCCAGTATCAGCGCGCAAATCGCCCCAATCAGAATGCTCCCAGCTACTACGAACACCACAGCGCTTATATCCCCCGTTTTTGGGAGGATTTCCTCGCCGTTGACGAGCTGCACCGTGTTGTCAACGGTCATGCCGTGAGCGTCCCGCCAGCCGTCCTGCACCGTTAAATGGCTGGATGCGCTGACGGTGACCGCCACGGGCTGACTGAGCTTGTCCCTTCCTTCCGGTGCTTTCGTCTGCACCAGATAGTAGCGCCCGTATGCCACACCCCGAAGGAACGCCGTACCATCCTCCCCGGTCGTCACCTCGGAGACCGGTTTTGTGCCGTCTCCCGTGTGGAAATTCACGAATGTGACATTTATCTCAGCACCGTTCACCTTCAAAACCGTGCTTTCGCCGTCAGAAGAGTTCCCTGCCCGGGCGAGTCGGAACGTCCCGCCGCTGAGGGGCTGTCCCGCTTCGTCGGAGACGAAAAGGTGAATCCCGCCTGTGTGGACTTCTCCGGCTTCGGACTGCGCTTCATAGAATACGCCCGCAGCATTCAGGTAACCGATCGACGCAACGCAAGGAATCGACGTCCCAAGCCCGGCATTTTCCGTGATTGCTGCCTGAACGCGCACCCGAACTTCCGGCGCACACGCCCCTTCCCCCTGATTGGCCGCCGCATAGGCCATACCTGCGAGGGTCAGGGATACGCACAGTTCGCCGCCTCCGTCGTTATGGGAAACGGTATAGTGGTCGCCCTCGGTCAGGCCGATTTCCGCTCCCACCCTGGTCAGCAAGCTGACCGTTGGCGCCGACTCATTCAGCGCCAGATGCTCGTTAAAACTGCCTGTAATGGTGTACTTCTGTGCTGTCCGGATGCCCGACGGGATGCTGCCCCGCAGAATCCAGGTATGTACCTGCCCCACGTCAAAGCTGCTATCCGTGCTGCCGACTTCCCCCACATTCACCTCGGCTCTGGGAGCGGCTTCCACTGTACCGGTCGGCTTAACATTCAGGGTATAGGCATTTCCGCCGTCAGCGCCGACTCCGGGAACCACCAGAAAAAAGGGTGCGGAAATCTCCGCCGCTTCCCCTTCCGTGCGCTGGACGACCAGATACACGCCCTCCGGCTGGTTATTCGCCGTAAAATTGTAGGAGGCAAAGCCGTGAATGTCCGTTGTCAAAATCGTCACAAGGTTCTCAGGTGTCCGAAAACCCTTTATGGCCGCTTCGTCAGATGACGCGCTGAGGGAAAACGCCCCGCTTTCCAACTGCTCCCGGGTCGCTGCCCGGTACAGGTCAAAGCGGATATTGGAAAGCGGCAAGCCGCTGCCTTCTTCGCGTTCCTGAATATTGAGAATGCAGTCCGGCTTCACCAGCAGCCTGCCGTGGACGGGCAGCACGCTGTCGTCAAAGCCCAGCAGCCTGTGATTCTCTCCTTCGAACAGATAAACGTCGCCGCCGTGCTGAGTCCCGGTGATTTCCAGTGTCACCTCCGGCCTGTCCGCAAGACCGGAAAAGGAGACTGTGCAGCTTCCCGCCTCGGTCACCGTCTGCTCCCTGACCTGACCGCCGCATTCGGCGCTGAGGGTCAGCGCGTCCAGCGACCCAACCGTTGTCTGAATATCCACGCGCACCGTAACGCTATAGGTTCCGTCCGACTCTTTTACTGCCGTGTAAACCGGATTTTGCAGCGTCGCGTCCGACACCGTTTCGCACCCCTGCGCCGCAGGTTTCAGGCTGCACAGATACCGGTACAGCCCCGCAACATTTGACGCCGAATCTTCCGTCAGCAGCTCGCGGGAAACGTCGGCGTTCGTGACCTTTTTCAGATAATTCCGCCATCCCGGCGTGGTCATGTCCTCCCAGCGGGATAAATAGTCGTTGACGGAAAACTTTCCCTGGTTCGTCAGCTCCCAGACGGCAAGCTGCGCCGCCAGCACGGCCTCGCCGCTTTGCAGCTGCCTGATTTCCGGCAAGCCATGACTTTGCAGCCAGGGATTTGCCGCCGCCTGAATGGCGGCCACGTTCTTGTGCGGGTACGATCCCTGCACCACCGCCCGAAGCTTTCCCGCCGTTTCTGCGGAAAAACAGCCCCTGTCCTCCAAGCCCACCCGCCGGTAGCCCGTTTTTTCCGGCGCTTCCGCGTCAGGGCTGACGGAATAGGCGGCGATGGATACGGCCTGTTCCCCTGCCCCGTCGGCGGTCAGGTGGTAGACCTCCACAAAATCCTCGCCGGAAAAAACCGTCTTCCCGTCCTCCCCGGTGAGCGTGAAGTCTGCCACAAAGGGGGAAGCACAGACGTAAGCGTCCTTGGCAATGTGCAGCACATAGCCGTCCTCCGCCGCCCGGGCGCGCAGCAGCAAAGCCCCCGAAACCGCAGCGGCCAGCGCCGCCAGCATGGCCGCCGCCCGTTTGAACGAGATTTTCATATCCCCCATTTCCTCCCCTGACGGCACAGTTCCGCCGTGTTTTTCACAAGTTTACCACGGGGCGCCTGTCGAATTTGGGGGAAATCGGAGGGTAAAGCAAAATTAGCCGTATTGCGGGAACGGCATTTTTGTGGTATGCTTTTGAAAAAGGAAGTGACGGAATGAAGCGGCTGAGAAAAATCTATCTGGAAATCTCCAACGTCTGCAACCTGCACTGCACATTCTGCCCCGGTACCCGGCGAGAAAAGCAATTCATGACGGTGGAGGCGTTTTCCTCCCTGCTGCCCAAATTGCGCCCATGGACGGACTATCTTTACTTCCATCTGATGGGCGAGCCGCTGTGCCATCCTGAGCTTGCGGAATTTCTTCGTCTCGCGGGAGAAGCGGGCTTCAAGGTCATTCTCACCACCAACGGCACCCTGCTGGAAGAAAAGCGGGAGATTCTGCTGAATGCCCCCGGGCTTCACAAGGTGAACATTTCCCTCCACGCCTTTGAGGCAAACGACCTCTCCGTCCCCTTCGAGACGTACCTTTCCCGGTGCTTCTCCTTTGGACAGGCGGCGGAGGGAAACTTTCTGGTCGTGTACCGCTTATGGAACGGCGGCGGTGCGGAGCAGCGAAATCCGGAAATTCTCAGCGCCATGGAGCGGGCGTTTCCCGCGCCCTGGAATGTGCAGCCCCGGGGGACGCAGATCGCCCGGCGGGTCTATCTGGAATACGGCGATAAATTCGACTGGCCGGATCTTTCCGCCCCCGACGGCGGGGAACGCGCCTTTTGTCACGGCCTGCGGGATCAACTGGGCGTACTGTGCGACGGCACCGTTGTCCCCTGCTGTCTTGACCATGAAGGCGACATTGCTCTGGGAAATCTGTTTGAAACCACGCTGGAGGAAATCTGGGAAACGCCCCGCGCCAAGGCGATTTATCAGGGTTTTGCCCAGAAAAAAGCGGCAGAGGAACTTTGCCGTAAGTGCGGGTATGCCCGCCGCTTTTTGTAATGGTCTATTTCAAATCGAACAGGACTTTTTCGTAGTCCTTCACATAGCAGCGTATGTTTTTGCGTCCCTTTTGAATAACGGTGTGTCCCTCCGCTTCCAGCTTTTGCCTCTGCGCTTCGATACCGCCGGGATATTTTTCATTGAGTTCCCCATTGGCTTTCAGCGTTCTCCAATAGGGCGTTTCATCCGCTGAGCGCTGATAGCTCGCCCACGCGGCAATGGACACAAAAATCCCCGCCGTGATGGGTTCCGTAAAGTCCGCGCCGCTCAATTTTGCGAAATAGTCCCGTATCTCCCCGACCGTGGTCACTTTGCCATACGGGACTTCTCGCATTACCCGGTCGTAATCGATGGGCGGTGCAAAGTACATTCTGTTTCCGCCGTATTTTTCAATGCTTTTCTCGTCCGTGATGGTCTGGAATTTGGGCATGTCCTTGCTGTCGTGCAGCATGGCGTTGAAATCTTTCTTTTCTTCATTTGCCATATATACCGCCTCCTGCGTTCAGTATAATCCATTACGGCGTCCGATGCAATGAGACAGTTTGAAAATACTCTTGAGAAGCGGAAAAAAGTGTGCTATAATCCAGAAAACACAGAAAGGGTCTCAATATGGAACAAAAAGTTATTCTTTTCGACCTGGACGGTACTTTGACGGATTCCGGTGAGGGTATTATCAACTGCGTTGTCTTTGCCCTGGAGCATTTCGGCCTGCCCATTCCTCCGAAAGCGGAGCTGCGCAGTGTCGTAGGGCCTCCCCTTCACGATTCTCTGGCGCGGTACGGCGTCCCGAAGCAGAAGCTTGATGAAGGCGTAACCGTTTTCCGCAGCCGCTACAATCCCATCGGCATTTATGAAAACGTCCCCTACCCTGGCATTCGGGAGGCGCTGGAAGAGCTGAAGCAGAGCGGGTATAAGCTCTGCGTCGCCACCTCCAAGCCGGAGGAAATGGCAAACCGGGTACTGCGGCATTTTAACCTTGCCGGCTACTTTGACACGGTCTGCGGCGGTACTTTGGACGAGTCCCGCTCTTCCAAAAGCGAGGTCATCGCCTACCTTCTGGCGCAGAACGGCCGGGCAGACAATATGGTCATGGTGGGCGACACCAAGTTTGATGTAATCGGCGCCGCCGCCCACGGCATTCCCACCGTCGGCGTTGCCTGGGGCTACGGCGAGACGGCGGACATGGAAGCCGCCGGAGCAAAGGCCATTGCCCAAAACCCTGCGCACCTGGTAACGCTGCTCAGGGAAATGTGATTGGAGGAATTTCTATGGAACTGCGTGCTTGCGTTGACGCGCTGAAGCCCCAGCTTCTTTCCACTCTTCGGCAAAATATCCGGATTCCCAGCGTTCAGGGCGATGCGGAGGACGGCGCACCCTACGGGGCTTCCGTCCGGGATAGCCTTGTCCATGTGCTGGACACCGCCCGGGAGTTGGGCTTCCGGACGGAGAACATGGACGGCCATCTGGGTTGGTGCGAATACGGTGAGGGCGACGAAATGGTCGCCGTTCTGGGACATCTGGACGTTGTTCCCGCCGGGGACGGCTGGAGCTGCGACCCCTTCGGCGGCGAACTGCGGGACGGGAAAATCTGGGGCAGAGGCACCACCGACGACAAAGGCCCCGCCATTGCTTCCCTGTATGCTCTGGCCGCTCTGCGGGATTCCGGCCTTCCCATCCGCCGCCGCATCCGGATTCTCTTCGGCTGTAACGAAGAAGCCGGTTCCGACGATATCAAATACTATCTTGCAAACGGCGGCGAGATACCCGTCATGGGCTTCACCCCGGACGGCGAATACCCGGTGATCAACGGCGAAAAGGGCATTATCAACGTGACCTTCTCCCGCACCTACACGCAAACCGGCGACATTCGGCTCCTGTCCATTCACGGCGGCACCGCCCCTAATGTGGTACCGGCGCACGCCTGCGCCAAGCTGGCCTGTCCCCGGGAACTGGCGCAGCGACTGGCGGGTCTCTCTGCGCCTCAGGTGCGGTTCACTGTCACGGATTACGGCCTTTTCGTGGAGGCCGAGGGCGAAAGCGCCCATGGCAGCACCCCGGAGCTGGGGAAAAATGCCATCGGCCGTCTGCTGCTGACGCTGGATACCCTGCCCCTGAGCGAGGAAATTGCCGACGCGGTGCATTTTCTGGCGGCGACCCTCGGCATGGAGACCGACGGTGCCTCCGCCGGAATTGCCCTCCATGATGCGGTTTCCGGCGGTCTGACTCTGAATCTCGGCGTGATTGACGGCGATGAACACCGGCTGTCCCTGAAAATCAACTACCGTTACCCGGTCACCAAAGGCTACGCCGACTGCGCCCCCATTCTGAACGGCAGATTTGCAGGCGCCGGATTTACTCTGGACGCCGAAGTCCACAAGGCCAAGCTGTACGTCCCCGAGGACAGCCCTCTTGTCTCCACCCTGCTCCGGGTCTACCGGGAGCAGACCGGGTTGGAGGGTCAGCCAAAATCCATCGGCGGCGGCACCTATGCCAAGGCGCTGCCCAACATCGTGGCTTTCGGCCCCATCTTCCCCGGAGAGGAAGTCCGGGAGCATAAGCCGGACGAGTACATCTCGGTTGACAGCCTGATGCGTAACGCCCAAATCATTGCCGCCGCCATGTACGAAATGGCAAAATGACGAATTATTTTACCAAAATTTATAGAAGGTGACCAATATGAAAATCACAAGTGTCCGTCTGGGACGCATCAGCGTTCCCCTGCGCACCCCCTTCAAAACCGCTCTGCGCAGCGTCAGCAGTGTGGAAGACGTCATCGTGGAAATCCACACCGACTGCGGCGCGGTGGGCTACGGCGAAGCCCCTCCCACCGGCGCCATCACCGGCGATACCACCGGCGCGATCATCGGCGCCATTCAGGATCACATTGCCAAGACCATCATCGGCCGGGATGTGGACGAGCTGGAGCCGCTGCTTCAGTCGGTGCAGAAGTGCATTGTGGGCAATTCCAGCGCCAAGGCAGCCGTGGACATGGCGCTGTGGGATTTGTACGGACAGCTGTACAATATCCCCGTTTATAAGCTCCTGGGCGGCGGGCGGAAGCAAATCGTCACCGATATCACCATCTCCGTCAACGACCCGGATACCATGGTCAGCGATTCCCTGAAAGCCATCGCCCGTGGCTATGACTGCCTGAAAATGAAGGTGGGCGTGAATCCGGAGCTGGACGTTGCCCGGCTCAGCGCCGTGCGCAATGCCGTGGGCAAGGACATCGTCATCCGCATCGACGCCAATCAGGCGTGGACGCCCAAGCAGGCCGTGAAGATTTTAAACCGGATGCAGGAGCTTGGGCTGGACATCGAGCTTGTGGAGCAGCCCGTAAGCGCCCATGACTTTGCCGGACTGAAATACGTCACCGACCGGAGCTATGTGCCGGTGCTGGCGGACGAGGCCGTGTTCTCCCCGGAAAACGCCATGACCATTTTGCAGATGGGCGCAGCCGACCTGATCAACATCAAGCTGATGAAGTGCGGCGGCATTTACAACGCCCTGAAAATCGCCTCCGCCGCAGAGGCATTCGGCGTGGAGTGCATGATCGGCTGTATGCTGGAAGCAAAGATTTCCGTCAATGCCGCCGTGCATCTGGCCTGCGCCAAAAACATCATCACCAAGGTTGACTTGGACGGCCCTGTGCTGTGCAGCGAAGACCCGATTCTCGGCGGGGCCGCTTTCGACGAGAAGATCATCACCGTCGCCGATGCGCCGGGACTGGGCATTCAGGGCATCGACCAGAAATACCTGACCTACATAGACTGATTTTTCTGTGAGATACGAAAAGAGGACGCTCAGGCGTCCTCTTTCAGATTTTTGTGGATGTATGCTCTTGCCTGCTCCGGCTCCAGGTGCAGAACGATGGAAATTTCGCCAATCAGCAGCTTCTCCGCGTCGTGGAGGAAATTCTCGTCGCACAGGTGATTCTTTTTTCCCAACGCGATCTGATTGGCTTTATGGCGGTAAAGGGTATGTACCATGCGCATGAGTCTCTTCCGGTCGCCACTGCCGATCAGCTCCCGGTAGGTTTGCTTTCGCTGATTCTCGTCCCGAATCCACTCGCCGGTCTTCACATCCTCCGATGTAATCATCGCTTCCAGCTCCTTTTTGGACAGGACGGGCTGAAGCTTCGCCATGGCGGAGGCGTTCTGCGTCGGCACCAGGAATCGGGAATCGCCGTGACCGACCGGTTCCAAAGCCAGATAATTCAGCCGCTTTTTATCCACCAGCCTTTCCTCCTCGCTCACCACGCGGCAAACGCCGTGCATCCCGTAAACGACCAACTCTCCAACCTGATACATTTTTCCCATCCTTCCAAAAAACGCCGCATTTTTTCACCCATAATAATATTATAGCACAAAAATGCCCCGATTTCACATAGGGAAAAATCCCAAAATTTTCACCGCTTTTTTCGGTCAACATGCGAAAAAATGCCGCCGCAGCGTGAACTGCGGCGGCATTTCTACGGTCAGATCGTCTCGATTTTGATGGTGTTGGTGTTGCCGTGCTGGCCGTTGATAGGGCCGCCGGTGAGAAGAATATTGTCGCCGGGTTTCAGATGCAGAACATCCACGGCGGCCTTCTGGGCGTAGTAGAACATCACGTCCATGGTGGGAAATTCATCCGCCATTACCGGGGTCACGCCCCAGCTCATGGAGAGCCTGCGCCAGATCTTCCGGTCGGTGGTCATGCCGATGATGTCCACAGGGGTACGGAACCGGCTGACCAGCATGGCGGTCTTACCGGATACGGAGCAGACAACAATGGCCTTGGCGTTTACGTCGATGGCCATGGAGCATACCGCATGGGACAGGCAGTCTAAGTTGTTCTGACCGTTGTACTCCGTTTTCAGGAACAGGGACTTGTAGCCGGTGTGCTGCTCGGTATATTCGGCGATTTCCGCCATGGCCTTGACCGCCTCCACGGGGTATTTACCGGCGGCGGATTCTCCGGAAAGCATGACGCAGGAGGTGCCGTCATAAACGGCGTTGGCCACGTCCGTGATCTCCGCACGGGTGGGGCGGGGGTTCTGGATCATGGATTCCAGCATTTCCGTAGCGGTGATGACCCGCTTGCCCAGCATCCGGCACATCCGGGTCAGCTTTTTCTGCACGGACGGCACTTCCACATAGGGAATCTCCACGCCCAGGTCGCCCCGGGCGATCATAATGCCACCACAGGCGGAGCAGATGTCCTCCACGTTGTCCACGCCGGAACGGTTCTCAATTTTTGCCACAATCTCAATGTCGCTGCCGCCGTTTTCGTCCAGCAGCTTGCGGATATCCAGAACGTCCTGCTTCGTGGAGACAAAGGACGCGGCCACATAGTCTACGCCGTGGGCGATGCCGAACAGAATATCCGATCTGTCCTGCTGGGAAATATAGGGGCCGGACATGACCTTGTTGGGGAAGGACATGCTCTTGCGGTTGCTGAGTGTACCGCCTGCCAGACATTTGCAGTGGATTTCGGTGCCTTCGATGCTCTCCACTTCAAACCGGACAATGCCGTTGTTCACCGTTACGGTGTTGCCGGGCTTCAAGTCCTTGTGGAGATTCTTATAATTGACGCTGACTCTCGTCTCGTCCCCTGCCACGTCCTGGGTGGTAAAGGTAAAGCTGTCCCCCGTCCTCACTTCCACCTTGCCGGAGGCAAAGGTGCCGATACGGTACTCCGGGCCTTTGGTGTCCAGCATGATGGCGATGGGCAGCCCCAGCTTCTGACGTACCCGCTTAACCAGCTCGATTTTCCGCTCGTGTTCGGCATGGGTGCCGTGGGAAAAGTTCAGCCGCGCAACATTCATGCCGGCAAGGCACATTTGGGTCAGCGTTTCCTCGTTTTCACTGGCGGGGCCGATGGTACAGATGATTTTTGTTTTGCGCATAAACAGTCCTCCTGTTATGGGGGCGCAGCGACTTCTTTTGGTACGCCCTGATATCTACTTCTGCTTCCGCCATATTCTACCACACCCCTTCTCTGCCGTCAACGTAAAATCCGGCAAAGGAGATCAGAACACCAGCTCCACGGAATAATGCCGCAGCCAGAAGTCGATCTGGCACAGATAGGCAATGGTCTGGGGGCGGCGCATCAGCTGACCGTACCACGGCCACTGCGTCTCCCGATGCAGAAGCTTCCTCACTTCCTCCGCCGAAACCAGCTGCCAGAGGGGCGCGGCGGGGTCGTCCAGAACGGCTTGCAGCCGGGCTTCCATAAGCTGCTCATAACGGGGGTCGAAGGTTTTGGGGTAAGGGCTCTTTTTCCTGTGCAGTACCTGCTCCGGCAGAAGTCCCTCCACCGCCCGGCGCAGAAGCCCCTTTTCCTGCCCCTGATAGTCCTTGAATTCCCAGGGAACGCCGTACAGATATTCCGCAATCCGATAGTCGCAGAAGGGCACGCGAACCTCCAGAGAATGGTACATGCTCATCCGGTCTTTCCTGTCCAGCAGTGTCTGCATGAACCAGCGGAAATTCAGGTTCACCATCTGCTTCATCCGCCGCTCCTGATCGGAGGTGCCGGGGAGAATGTCGCTTTCCCGGCAGGTCCGGTTGTAGGCATCCATCACGAATTCCGCCGGGTCGAGGGTGATTGCAGGCGTCAGGATCGCCGCCCGATCCGCCGTATTCTGCGCCCAGGGGAATCCCTCTCTGGCACGAACCTCCGGGTCGCGATACCATGGATAGCCGCCGAAAATCTCGTCGGCGCATTCTCCGGACAGGGCGACCTTTACCTCCTGCCGAATCTCCCGGCAAAAGGCCAGCAGGGAAAAATCCACGTCCGCCATTCCCGGCAAGTCCCGGGCAACGGTGGCCTCCTCCAGGGTTGCAGCCAGCTCGTCGGCGCCGAGAATCGTCCAGTGGTGGTCGGTCTGCAAGGCGTCCGTCATCAGATGAATGTAGCTGCTGTCGGAATTGGGCTGGAATTTGTTCGCCTGAAAATACTTGTCGTTGTTCAGGTAATCCACGGAGAAGGTTTTCAGCCGCTCCCCTCTTTTTTCCATTTCCCCGGCGCAGACGGCAGTGATGATGCTGGAATCCAGACCGCCGGAGAGAAACGTCCCGATGGGAACATCGGACACCATTTGCCGCCGGATGGCGTCCGTCACAAGAAAGCGCACCTTTTCCACCGTTTCGTTGAAGGAATCCCGGTGTTCCCTGTCCATCAGCTTCCAGTACCGGCAAAGGCGCAGCTCCCCGTCGGCGAAAAAGCCGCAGCAGCCCGGTTCCAGCTCGGAGATTCCCCGGAACACCCCGCTTCCCGGCAGCCGCCCCGGCCCCAGAAGAATCAGCTGGGCAGCGCCGTTTTCGTCCAGCTCCGCCCGGACGGTGGGGTATGTCAGAATCGTTTTGATCTCCGAAGCGAACAGCAGACCGCCGTCGTGTTTCTTATAAAACAGGGGCTTCACCCCGATCCGGTCGCGGGCAAGAAACAGCCGTCCCCGGCGCTTTTCCCACACGGCGAAGGCAAAAATGCCGTTCAGCTTTTCCACGCACGCCGCCCCGAACTGGGCATAGGCATGGAGCAGCACCTCCGTGTCGGAATGCCCCAGAAAGCTGTGTCCCAGAGCGGACAGCTCGCTTCTCAGCTGCTCGGTATTGTACAGCTCCCCGTTGTAAACCAACGCATATTCCTCCCCTGCCCAGGCAAGGGTCATGGGCTGACGGCCGCCCTCCGGGTCAATGATGGCAAGCCGCCCATGAAGCAGCGTACACCCCTTTTCCCGATACACGCCCCGGTCGTCCGGCCCCCGGCGGTGCATCGTTTCCAACATTCGGCAAAGGGTTTTCTCAGAAGCTGGGAGGTTTATCATTCCGCTGATGGCGCACATATTCACCACATCCTTTTCCTAAGATATCTGCTCTATCCAATCATTTTATGCATGACAAAGGCAAGAATGTGCATACTAAGCGCGGTGATGTTTTATGAAAAACAGCAGAGAAATTCTGACCTCCGTCCTGAAAACCACCCAGATGGGGCAGATCGGCATTCGCAGTGTGCTGGACACCAGTATGCGTCCCGGGCTGCGGAAAGCGCTGGAATCCCAGCTCCGGGAATACGATTCCATCGAAACCGAAGCCCATTCCATCGCCACACAGCGGGGCTGGGACATGGACGAGCTTGACCCCTCCGTGCGGGTCTGGTCGAATCTCATGACCCGGATGAAGCTGGGCGGCCGGAACACCGACTCCAAAATTGCCGACATGATGATTCAGGGCAACACCAGGGGCATGATCAAGGGTCTGAAAACCCTCCATCAGTTCGGTCAACAGGACGAGCAGATCAACACACTGAGCCAGAAGCTGCTGGACTGCGAGACCGCCAATATCCGTCAGATGCAGGGGTATCTGTGAAAAACGGGGCGACGGATAAGAAAATCCAATGCACCATATTGAATGGGTGGCCGTAAAACAGCGAATGGAGCGTATCGGTACAGGTACGCTCCATTTCTCGTGCCAACCGGGGCACCCTCTTGGCTCTCCCTCTGGGAGAGCTGTCACCGAAGGTGACTGAGAGGGCTTTGCAGCCTAGTATGCCCTCTCCGTCTTCGCTTCGCTCAGCCACCTCTCCCACAGGGAGAGGCAAGGGGTGCAGTCCATTATCCCACTAACGTCTAATGCGCCCCGCATTTTCTTTTCGTTGTCACCTCCCGGCCTCCCGGCGCATATCCTGGTAGGAGAAAGGAGGGGTCCTGTTGTCAGCTACAGGATACATACAGGTACGCGCTTACACCAGCACCGCCCGGTTTCCTCTGGAAAACGTGGCCATTGCGGTCACCGCCACCGACGGCACTGCCCTGGCCATGCGCCTGACCGACCGGAACGGGCTGATTGCCCCCATCGAGCTTCCCGTGCCGGATAAATCCGAAAGCCAGGCGCCGGAAGCCGGGGAAAAGCCCTATACCACCGTAAATCTCTACGCCCGTTTGAAGGGCTACGAGCAGATCGAAGCGGAAAATCTTCAGGTTTTCGCCGATACTACCACCAATCAGAATCTGGAGATGATTCCCCTGTCGGAGTTTCCGAATCAGTGGGATCAAACGGAAATTTTCAACACGCCTCCCCAAAATCTGTAGGAGGTAGCCTATGCCCCAAGTCATTCCTTATATCCCGCAGCGAATCACGGTGCATCTCGGCGCGCCGTCATCCGACGCCGCCAATGTCACCGTAAATTTTGCGGACTATGTGAAAAACGTAGCGTCCAGCGAAATTTACCCCACCTGGGAGGAGGCCGCTCTGCGTGCCAACATCCTCGCCATCGTCTCCTTCGCCCTGAACCGGGTGTACACGGAGTTTTACCGCAGCCGGGGGTACAGCTTTGATATCACCAACTCCACCGCCTACGACCAGTTTTTCGTCAACGGGCGCAGCTACTTTACCAATGTCGCCCGGCTGGTGGATGAGCTGTTCGACGACTATCTCCGCCGCCCCGGCTTTGTGGAGCCTTTGGCTGCCAAATTCTGCAACGGCACCACCGTCACCTGCGAGGGCCTGAGCCAGTGGGGCAGCCAGAATCTGGCACGGCAAGGGTACGACACCGTCCGGATTCTGCGCAGTTACTACGGCAATGTGGAGATTGTGAACAACGCCCCCATCCGGGGCATCACCACCTCCTATCCCGGCACCCCTCTGCGCCGGGGAACCACCGGCCCCAGCGTGGTGGTCGTGCAGGTCGAGCTGAACCGGATATCCCAGAACTACCCTGCCATCCCCAAAATCCCTCTTGTGGACGGCATTTTCGGCGCGCAGACCGAAGCCGCCGTGCGGAAATTCCAGGAGATCGTCAATCTTGCCGTGGACGGCATCGTCGGTCGGGAGACCTGGTACGCCCTTGTGCGCTACTACGTCGCCGTGACCAGTCTCGCGGAGCTGCGCAGTCAGGGACAGCGGTTCTACACCATCTCCTGGGCGATTAGCGACCCCATTGAGCAGGGCGACCGAGGGGTGAAGGTTGAACATCTGCAATATATGCTCAGCGTGCTTTCCGCCTATATCCAGGAAATTCCCCCCGTCACCATAGACGGGATTTTCGGCTCCGCTACCCGCAGTGCCGTCATCGCCGCCCAGCGCCGGTTCGGCCTGCCGGAAACCGGTATTGTGAATTTCGATACCTGGTACGAAATCTACGACCAGTTTTCCGGCATCGAAACCACCGGCTGGCGTGACCCGGAGAATTATCCCTATACCGCCGCTATCATCGGTGGGACGCCGCCCAGAAACCGGTACGCCCAATCCACCACCCTGACCCAGTTCCCGGGGAATCCTTTGAGCACCGGGAATCAGGATCCCGTAAGACAGGAGGCGCCGCGATGAGACCGCTATCTTCCTTTGTTGGTCAGCCCATCCGCAGCTTACAGACCATGCTCCGGGTCATTGCCGAGGATGACCCCACCCATCTGCGCATCGTCCCCGACGGCATTTACGGCCCGGAGACCACCGCCGCCGTCTCCACCTTCCAGCGAAAACACGGTCTGCCGGTGACGGGTGTCACCGATCATGCGACCTGGGAAGCCGTTGTTGGGGTATACACTCCCGCCCTCGTGCGGATCGACGCCGCCCACCCGGTGGATATCATTATGAATCCCGGCCAGGTCATTCGCCGGGGAGAAAGCAACCCCCATTTGTATCTGGCGCAGGCCATGCTGACGGTACTTGCCGACATTTATAAAAGCGTCGCCGAACCGACCCACTCCGGCATTCTGGACGAACCGACGGTGGATTCTCTGTCGTCCTTCCAAATTTTATGCGGCCTTCCGATGACCGGGACGCTGGATAAGCATACCTGGAAGCATCTCGCCCTGCATTACCCGTTGGCGACGAACCTGAACAATCTTCCCTGACGGAAAAATATGGATAATTTATAAAAATTTTCCTGGAAGGGCTGCGAACCCTTGATAAACAGAGATTTTTTGACTATAATAAAAAACAAACCGTCTCGGAGGAATGATCCATGCACATCAAGGACTGGAAAAAGGAAGTTTTCACCATTCCGAATCTGTTGAGCCTGTTCCGGCTGGCGCTGATTCCCGTGTATATTTACATCTATCTGGGCGCTACCGAAACCTACCAGTATATCACCGCCGGGACGATTATGGCGGTTTCCTGCCTGACGGATCTGATCGACGGAAAGGTCGCCCGGCGCTTCAATATGGTCTCCACTCTGGGAAAAATTCTCGACCCCCTGGCGGATAAAATCACCCAGTTCACCCTGACGGTGTGCCTTTCCCTGAAGCATCCCCAGCTGTTCCCGGTGCTGGCGCTGTTCGTCGTCAAGGAGCTGTTTCAGCTCATCGCGGGGGCGGTGCATCTGAAAAAAGGAAAGATGCTTCCCGGTGCGCTGATGGCCGGAAAGGTCTGCACCACCGTCCTGTTCGTCAGTCTGATTGCCCTGGTGCTGTTCCCCAACGTGGACAGTGCGGCAGTGAGCATCATTGCGGCGGTGGACGCGGTTTTTCTGGGCATTTCCTTTGTCAGCTATATTCTGGCGTACTTTGGGAAAAATGCAAAGGTTCAGGATTTGGAAAGCAAATAAACAAATTGTCCGTCGGGTGTTCCCGGCGGACTTCTTTCTTCGCAAAAACACGCGGCGGCTCAGTGCTGAGCCGCCGCACAATGATAACTTTCTCTCTCCACGGGACACAGCGTGTCACGGGTACACCGTTGGCTTATCCGCAGATATTTCCACGGCATCGGCTTTCCCCACTGTCTCCGCCTCTGTACCTACAGTATACCATACTCCCGGCGGCGATTGGTGAAGAAACCTTGAACAGACGCAAAAGATTTTCTTAAACTCAGTTGGGATACACGTTGCTCACCAGCAGCAGCACCGGCAACGCAAGGGTGAAAATGCTGATCGCCCAGGGGTACATTGCCTTTCTGGAGCAGAACATCAGCAGCAGACATGCCGCCGTCAGCCCCAGCGGCCCCATCACCGCCAGCTGACGGCTCACGGTCATGGCAAACTCACCGGTGGATTGCAGATCAAGCCCCACCTGCTCCGGCAGATGCTGACCGTTATAGGAAGCCAGCCGAATGGCGGCGTAAATCACCGGGACAGCCATGATGAACTTTCTCAGCCGGAAGAGCCAGACGCCGATGAGATTGATGACGGAATTGATTTTGGACATCACCGTCTTGAACTTCTCAAAGCCGGTGGACTGCACGGCAGTCTGCTTCTCCGCAAATTGACCGGTCTTTCCCATAAAATACCTCCGGATAACTTTTTCTGTATTATAACATATTTGCCGTTGGGTTGCAAGACGCCCACATCCGGGATGAAAAATTTTCAAAAAAGCTTAATTAGTCCGGTTTATTGGACAGAACCTTTTGTATACTGTTTTCAGCAAACAAAAGGAGGCTTTTTCAATGAAACAACACACTCTGTCCCGCCCGAATTCACGCCGTTACCGCGAACCTGCCTACCCCAATGCCGCCGACAGGCGCTACTTTGTGGAAAAGGCAGTGAACATCATCACCGCGATTCTCTCCGGGATCGGCTTCGTCAGTGCCATGGTTTTCCTTGCCACCATGGGGTAATTACAGGTCCGCTTCCCTGAGAATCCGGCAGGTAACGATTTTCCGGTTCTCCACCTGGATCAGACCGGCCGTTCCTCCGCCGTAGCCGCAGCTGCCCGGGTTCAGGATCCAAAGGCCATCCGGCTCCCGGCGGCAGTCGGCCTGGTGGGTATGTCCGTACAGCACCGCATCCACCCGGCTGGCGCGGGCGTCCTTCAGCAGTGCGCCCAGCCCCATTTTCACGTTGTGCCTATGCCCGTGGGTCATGAAATGCTCCACGCCAAACACGGGCTGCACCAGCGTCTCCGGCTGCCAGGAGGGGCAACGAAACCGGTCACAGTTTCCCGGCACCTGATAAAATGGGATATCCGGGTTTTCCTCGCGGATGACCACGCCGTCGTCAAAAAAATCTCCCAAATGGATGATCCCGTCGGGCTTCACCGATTCCACGCATTGCCGCATGAACTGAAGAGCAGAATGGGAATCCGACAGCACCAGAATTTTCATATCGCTCCCGCCTTTATTTTGTCTTTCTGGGATTATATCATACATTGGCAGGTTTTGCTATGTGCTTTCGTCAAAAATTGCCGCTGATTTTTGTGTACATTTTTTCCTGGGGGCGCATATGCTATAGCAGAAGTTTCACCACCCCAGGGAGGTAAGCCTATGCAACCCACGCCCAATTCACAGGAGCTTGCGCAGATCATGCGCTTTGTCCAGTCCCCCGCAGGGCAGCAGCTGCTTGCGTCGCTTCAGCAGCTTAACTCAAGCGAAATAAACAGCGCCATGGCCGACGCGGCCGCCGGAAATTATGACCGGGCGCAGAAGACCATCGCCGCGTTTCTTGCGACTCCGGAGGCAAAAAAGCTGCTGTCCCAAGTGGAAGGCGGCAAATGAGCGAGATGGAGGAAAAGCTGGGGGCGATCCTGAGCAACCCCCAGATGATGCAGCAGATCATGTCCATGGCTCAGGCCATGAGTCCGCCGCAGGAAGCAAAGCCGGAACAGCCGCCGGAGCCTGCCCCTCCGGCGCTTCCGGATTTTTCCGTCATGCAGAAGCTCGCCGGGGTGACCCGGCAGTCCGGCATTGACAAAAACCAGCAGGCGCTGCTTCGGGCGCTCTCCCCCTACATAAGCCGGGAGCGCTCCGCCAAGCTGGAAAAAGCCATGCGTGCGGCAAAAATGGCACGGCTTGCCTCGGCGTTTCTCAATGCCGGCGGCTTAGAAATGCTGACCGGGAGGTGACAAGGAATGTACAACCGCTATATTCCCCAGCCCGACGGCACCTATCGCCGCCGACCGGCAGACGTCCCCCAGCCCCAGCAGCCGCCCCGACCGGAACCGCCCAGACAGGAGCCGCCTCGCCGGAATCCCGATTTTTCTCCGCCGCAGCCCCAGGGGAAGCCGCCCTGCCAGAAGAATCCGCCCTGTTCCAATCCGCGCAGGCAGGAGCGTCCCGCTCCCCCGCCGCCCCGGAGGAAACCACCCCAACCACCCCAAGATTCCTTTTTCGGTATCGGCAATTTTCTGCACCAGCTTCTTCCAAAGGACTTCTGCATGGAAGACCTGATGGTCGTGCTGCTGCTTCTGCTCATGTCCGGCAACGGCGAGGAAGACCAGAATTTTGCTCTGCTGACCCTTGGGCTGTATCTTTTTCTGTAGCAAAATACGCCGGTTTTCGTCGTGCCTAGACGAATCCGGCGTATTTTTTCGTTGCGAAAGAGAGAATGGTATGATAGAATGGTGACCATCCTATCGCAGGAGGATTCGACGTGATCACCGAAAAGAAACAGAATTTAGACGCCATTCTCCCCATTTTGACACTTCTGCTGTTTGCTGCGGCCATTGCCGCTCACTACGCGCTGGAGCCGTGGGGATTTTACCGAAAGGTCTCGGAGGGAGAAGCGGCGCTTCGGATGCAGGTCGTTCAAACCGCCGAAAGCTATCTCGGCTGTCAGGAATCGGACGGAAGCCATGAAGCCATCATTGACCTGTACAACGCCCACGAGCCCCTGGCGCAGAACTACACTGTGCAGTATACCGACAGCTGGTGTGCAGCCTTTGTCAGCGCCGTTTCCATCCGCTGCGGCCTGACGGACATCATTCCCACGGAATGCAGCTGTGAGCGTCTCATTGGCCTGTTCGGAGAGCTTGGCCGCTGGCAGGAGGGCGACAACTACACGCCTCTCCCCGGCGATATCATCTTCTACGACTGGGACGAAAAGCGGCTCGGCGACTGCACCGGCTGGGCAGACCATGTGGGAATCGTGGTCGGAACCAAATGGCCATTTGTGAAGGTCATCGAAGGCAACCGGGACGACGCCGTCGCCTACCGCGTTATTCCCCTGGGCGAAATTCACATCCGGGGCTACGGCCTTCCGGATTATGCCGCAGTGGCGGAAAATGCCCCGTAAGCATTTATTGGGTGGTCGTAGAACAGTGAATGGAGCGTATCGGTACCGATACGCTCCATTTCTTGTGCCAATACGTCCTTGGCTCCCCCTTTGGGGGAGCTGTCACCGCAGGTGACTGAGAGGGCTTTGCACCCGTACCCTCTCAGTCTTCGCCTCGCTCAGCCACCTCTCCCATAAGGAGAGGCAAGGGACGCTCGCGGGGTAAATTTTATTCCTCCTGGTCGAGGATTTCCTTCAAAAGCTTTCTCTGCCTGCGCAGCTCCTGCACCAGGGGCAGCATTCCGGTGAGATTGATGATGAGGACGAACACGATCAGGCCGACGACCCAGCCCTGCATTCCATTGCCGATCAGGACAAACACCAACAGCGCGGTCACGAGCAGCCGCATGAAAACGGCCTTCCCAACCGTGCGGATAGCCTTGCGGCACTGATCCTCCCGGTCGTAGATGTCCGGTTCTGGGGTCAATTTCTCGTCAGCCATTATCTTGCCACAAAGCCCACTTTCTTGTAGACCTTCCGCAGGGTCTTCTCGGCTACGTAGCCCGCCTTCTCGGCACCGGCCTTGTAGACGCTTTCCAGATAGCCCTTGTCCTTCATCAGGCGGGTCGCTTCCTCCCGGATGGGACGCAGAGTCTCCACAACCGCTTCGCCCACGGCGGGCTTGAACTTGCCGTAGCCGCAGCCCGCAAATTCCGTCTCGATCTGATCATAAGTCTTGCCGGTGACAGCGGAGTAAATAGCCATGAGGTTGGCGACGCCGGGCTTGTTCTCCCGGTCGAAGCGGACACAGTTCTCCGTGTCGGAGTCGGTGATGGCGCGCTTGAACTGGCGCATGATGGTCTCGGGAGTGTCCATCAGCAGGATGCGGCCGGTGTCCTCGTTCTCGGACTTGGACATCTTGGCGGTGGGATTGGTCAGGCTCATGATCCGGGCGCCGACCTTGGGAACGAAGGGCTCCGGCAGCTTGAACACGTCGCCGTAAATGCCGTTGAACCGGCGGGCGATGGTGTGGCACAGCTCCACATGCTGCTTCTGATCCTCGCCCACGGGCACCAGATCGGGCTGGTACAGCAGGATATCCGCCGCCATCAGGGCGGGATAGGTGAACAGGCCGCCGTTGATATTGTCCGCGTTCTTGGCGGACTTGTCCTTGAACTGGGTCATGCGGCTCAGCTCGCCGAACATGGAATAGCAGTCCAGCACCCAGCCCAGCTCCGCATGCTGGTGGACATGGCTCTGGATGAACAGGGTGTTCTTCTCCGGGTCAAGGCCGCAGGCAATGTACTGTGCAAGCTGCTCCAGCGTCCGTCTGCGCAGGTCAGCGGGATTTTGGCGCACGGTGATGGCATGGAGGTCAGCCATAAAATAGAAGCAGTCGTAGTCGTTGGCGCGTTCCGCCCAGTTTTTTACCGCGCCCAGGTAAGAACCCAGGGTCAGATCTCCGGAGGGTTTGATGCCGGAGAGCATTCTCTTTTTCGGTGCAGCAGTTTCGGTAATAACCTCGCTCATGGTCGTCACATTCCTTTTTTCAAATCTATGGTGCTATTTTAGCACAGCCCGAGAGGTTCCGCAAGGGGGTATTTTGCCGTGAAGGAAAGCAATTGTGTCTACTTGATTTCTCCCCTGCCCTATGCTATACTTTATCCCAGAAAATATGAAAAAGAGGTAGTTAGTTATGGATTATCAGGCGCTTGCCGAATTGCTTTTTCCTGACGTGACCGAAACCCCCGAGCAGCTGGAAGCCCGGTTCCCCCAGCGTAATCTTCCCGAGGGCGCGGTGGTTTCCCGGATGGCTCCCTCCCCTACCGGATTTGTCCACCTGGGCAATCTGGTGCAGGGTACCATCTCCGAGCGAATGACCCACCAGTCCGGCGGCGTGCTGTACCTGCGGGTTGAGGATACCGACGCCAAGCGGGAGATTCCCGGCGCGGTGGAGGTGCTGATCAACACCCTGAAATTCTACAACATCAACTTTGACGAGGGCGCTACCGTGGACGGCGACGACGGCGTTTACGGCCCCTACCGTCAGCGTCAGAGAGCCGCGATCTACCACGTTTACGCCAAGAAGCTGGTGTCCGAGGGCAAGGCCTACCCCTGCTTCTGCACGGAGGACGAGCTGTCCGCCCTTCGGGAAAAGCAGGAGGCGAACAAGGAGACCACCGGCTACTACGGAAAATACGCCGTCTGGCGCGACCGTCCCATGGAGGACATTCAGGCGCAGTTGGCCGCCGGAAATCCCTGGGTTCTCCGGTTCCGTTCCGAGGGCAGCATTGACCGGCAGTTCAAATTTGACGATCTTGTAAAGGGCAAGCTGACCATCACGGAGAACAACGTCGATCACGTGCTTCTCAAATCCGACGGCATCCCCACCTATCACTTTGCCCACGCCGTGGATGACCACCTCATGCGCACCACCCATGTCGTCCGGGGCGACGAATGGCTGCCCAGCCTGCCCTTCCACATTCAGCTGTTCCAGGCGCTGGGCTTCAAGCTGCCCAAGTACGTCCACATTGGACCCTTGATGAAGATGGACGGCAGCTCCAAGCGCAAGCTGTCCAAGCGTAAAGACCCGGAGCTGGCGCTGACCTACTACAAGGCCGAGGGCTTCCCTATCCCCTCCGTGCGGGAATATATCATGACCGTGCTGAACTCCAATTTTGAGGACTGGCGGCGGGCGAACCCCGACGCGGACATCGAGTCCTTCAAGTTCAGCCCCAAGAAGCTGAACCCCGCCGGGAGCCTGTTCGACTACGCCAAGCTGGTGGATGTGTCGAAAAACGTCATTTCCCGCATGAATGCGGAGGACGTGTACGCCCAGCTGCTGGATTGGGCGAAGGAGTTCGACACCGACTTTGCCGCCAAGCTGGAAGCAGACCCGGACTACGCGAAGCGGATTCTCGCCATCGGCCGGGGCGGCAAGAAGCCGAGAAAAGACCTGGCCGTCTGGAAGGACGCCAAGCCCTACATGGGATTTTTCTACGACGAGTACCTGGAAGCGCCCGTCTGGGACAAAACATTCTCCAAGACCGTCATCCGGGACGTGCTGGAGCGCTTCCTGAACGTCTACGACTTTGCCGACGACTCCGCCGCATGGTTTGCCAAGGTCAAGGAAATCACCGAGGCCATTGGCTTCACCACGGATATGAAAGCCTACAAGGCGAACCCCGCCGCCTTCCCCGGCACAGTGGCCGACGTTTCCACCTTCCTGCGTCAGGCCGTCACCGGAAAGACCGACAGCCCCGACCTGTACACCATCATGCAGATTCTGGGCTGTGACCGCACCGTGGCGCGTATCCGCGACTGCATTTCCCGGCTTTGATGGCTAAAACTGCCCGGCGTCGAATGGACGCCGGGCAGAAATATTATACCAACAGCTGCCCGTTGATTACAAGATGGAAGGTCAGTCCCAGCGCCTGCGCCGCTTTCTGGCACAGAAGCATCCGCTTCATGAAAATTTCCAGATATTCCATCACGGAACCAAGCTCCGTATCCACCGTCAGAATCAGTCGGATGCTGGTGTGCTGCTCGTCAAATTCCAGATGGCAGTCCGTCACGGAGTAGTTCACCCGGTCGTGGATGTCCAGCGCAACGGTGGCCTTGTCCCGCACTCTGGAACGGCGGACGTCGGATTTGTCCGCCAGAATCAGTGCCGCCGCAAAGGCGCTCACCGGCTGGCCGGTACCCTCATCGTGGTTGCCGATGGCCGTGACGATGGCGGCGATTTCCTCCGGCGGAAAGTTCATTCTGTCCAGAATCCGGAACGCCATCACCGCGCCGCTCTGGCTGTGATCCACCCGGTTCACCACATTGCCGATGTCATGGAGATATCCGGCGATTTTCACCAGCTCCACGGTTCTGTCCGGGTAGCCCAGCGTCTCCAGAATCCAGCCCGCCGTCTGGGCGACCCGGGTCACATGCTGGAAGCTGTGCTCCGTAAATCCGAGAGCCTTCAGCGACGCGTCCGCCTGGTCGATGTACACCCTGACCGCTTCGTCCTGTTTCACCTGTTCGTAAGTCATTGTTTTCCTCCTGTGGTATCCCGCCGGGATACCTTCTTTCTTTATCATTTCTGCTTCCTTTTAACTTTATCCAATCTATGTAAAATTTGTTACCGGGAAATTGTAAAGCTTCTTTACAATCACGCCTTCTTCTTTACTTCCCCCGCAGACTGTGCTATACTTTAGGAACGATTTCCGGTTTTCCGGTAAAAATAAGGAGCATCCGCCACTATGTACGAACAATATTCTTCTCAGGAATTTGAAGAAAAATACACCTATTCCGGCAGTCTGGGCACGTTCTGGACGCCGGAAAAGACCGCTTTTCACCTGTGGGCGCCCACCGCTGAGGCGGTTTCCATCCGCCTGTACCGCAGCGGCAACCCGGGTGCCGACGATCTTCTTGCCCAGCTTCGGATGCAGCCTGACGTCTGCGGCACATGGGCGGCGGAACGGTTCGGCAACCTGAACGGCATTTACTACACCTACCTCGTCACCGTGGACGGACAGACCCGGGAGGTCTGCGACCCCTATGCAAGAACCACCGGCGTCAACGGCTGCCGGGGGATGATTCTGGACATGGCGTCCGTCAATCCCCCGCAGTGGGATACCGACGCAGACCCCCACGCCGGGAAGTCTATCACCGACGCCGTTCTTTACGAGCTGCACATCCGTGACCTGTCCGCCGATCCCAGCGCCCATATTGAGAACAAGGGCAAGTTTCTGGGTCTGACCGAAACCGGCACGAGGACCCGGGGCGGCCATCCCACCGGCCTTGACCACATCAAGGCGCTGGGCGTCACCCATGTCCACCTCCTGCCAATGTATGATTTTGGTTTTACCGACGAGAGCCAACCCCATCCCCAGTACAACTGGGGCTACGACCCGGTGAATTACAATGTCCCCGAAGGCTCCTACGCTACCGACCCGTTTCACGGCGCTGTCCGGGTAGCGGAAGTGAAGCGGATGGTCAAGGCGCTCCACGACAACGGCCTGAGCGTGGTCATGGACGTGGTGTACAACCATGTATACGACGCCGGGGCATTCTGCTTCAACCAAATCGTCCCCGGCTATTTCAGCCGTATCAGCAGTGACGGCAAATACTCCAACGGCTCCTTCTGCGGCAACGACACTGCCTCCGAGCGGAGCATGGTGCGCAAGTACATCGTGGATTCCGTTTGCTACTGGGCGGACGAGTACCACATGGACGGCTTCCGCTTCGATATTGCCAGTCTGATCGACACCGTGACCATCAACGAGATCATGGCCGCCGTCCACCGGAAGCACCCCAACGTGATCTTCTACGGCGAGGGCTGGGACATGAAGACCGAGCTGACCAAACCCGATGTCCGGCTGGCGGTACAGACCAATTCCGCGATGGTTCCCGGCTTCGGCTTCTTCAGCGACACCATCCGGGATTTACTGCGGGGTACTACCTTTGAAAGCACCGCGCCGGGCTTCGTCGCCGGCGCAGCCGTGTCCAAAGAGGCGCTGGAAGCCTGCTTCATGGGGATGCCGTCCTGGGCTGCTCAGCCCAATCAGTGCGTGAATTACGCCTCCTGCCACGACAATACCACCCTATTTGACCGTATCGCCCTCACCGCCCCGGACGTGCCTGTCGAAACCCGGATTCGGATGAACAACCTCGCCGCCGCGTTTTATATGCTTGCCCAGGGCGTCCCCTTCCTGCAAGCCGGTGAGGAAATGCTCCGCACCAAGCCCGGAAAGCACGGCGGCTTTGACGACAACAGCTACCGCTCCCCGGACAGCGTCAATTCCCTGAAATAGGCGACTCTGGACAAGCCGGAATATCAGGACGTTCTCAGCTACTACAAAGGCCTGATTGCCTTCCGGAAAGCCCACGGGGCGCTTCGTCTGTCCACCCGGGAGGATGTTCAGCGTTGCGTCCATCCGGTGTACTGCGAAAATGAGCACTGCGTGGCGTTCCGTATTGACGAGCCGGAGGGGGAAATCTTCGCCGTCTTCAATGCCGACGCCCAGCCTGTCCCCATTGCCCTGCCGGAGGGACATTGGAACGTGAACATCCGGGATGGCCGCGCCGGAACGGAAACCATGGAAACGGTGTCCGGAACGGTTCCTGTCTCCCCCATTTCCGCCATGGTTCTGACCCGCAGAAAAGCCATCGAGGTCGTGGCGGGGCTGATCTGGGACAAGGACAAATTTCTGATCTGCCAGCGCCCGGAAAGCAAGGCACGGGGGCTGCTCTGGGAATTTCCCGGCGGCAAGGTGGAAGCGGGCGAAACACTGCCCCAGGCTTTGCGGCGGGAGTGCATGGAGGAACTGGC
>QWCN01002704.1_pt1 | contig 33000 bp, 28 predicted proteins | sample 1972711 | NCBI WGS metagenome assembly QWCN01 (sample SAMN09866707, study PRJNA288562) | Human gut metagenome isolate term1_stool, whole genome shotgun sequencing... | isolation source: gut | host: Homo sapiens | place: USA: California
TCTACAATGAACCATTTAACTCTATTTTTGTATTCTATTTTGATTTTTTCTTATTTTTTACTGTTTATTGTTGCATTTACTTATTCAACTAACATTTTATTAATTATTTATAATTTATTGTATTTTATCTAGTAAATAAATATATTTAATGTTATTTATTAAATTTTTATGGTAAAATGTTTGAGAAGTAGGAGATATTTTATGTCAAAAATTATTATTGTTACTGATTCTAATTCTGGTATTTCTCAACAAGAAGCTAAAGAAATAGGAGTGGTTGTAATTCCAATGCCTTTTTTTATTGAAGGTAAAACATATTTTGAAGAAATTTCTCTTTCTCAAGATCAATTTTATCAAATGCTTGTTGAAGGTAAAAATATATCTACATCTCAACCAAGTATTGGTGAAGTATGTACTTTATGGGATAATTTATTAAAAGAATATGATGAAATTGTTGAAATTCCAATGTCATCAGGGTTATCTATGTCTTGTGAAACTGCTACATTATTTTCACAAGAAAAAGAATATCTTGGTAAGGTTCATGTAGTTAATAATATGAGAATCTCAGTTACTCAAAGACAGTCTGTTTATGATGCTTTAAAATTAGTTAAAGAAGGTAAAAGTGGTAAAGAAATTAAAGATATTTTAGAAAATGATGCTTTAAATTCTTCAATCTATATCACTGTTCAAGATTTAAAATATTTGAAAAAAGGTGGAAGAATTACTCCAGCGGCAGCTACATTAGGAGCGTTACTTGGTATTAAACCAGTTTTACAAATTCAAGGTAAAAAACTTGATGCATTTAAAAAATGCCGTGGTATGAGAGCTGGTAAATTAATAATGATTGAAGCTGCTAAAAATGATATTCAAAATAGATTTGGTAATGATAATTCAAAAATGCATATTGCAGTAGCACATTCTCATAATGAAGAAGAAGCAAAAATGTTTTTAGAAGAAATAAAAAAAGAAATACCTAATGCTAAAGATTATTATGTTGATCATTTATCATTATCTGTTTCATGTCATATTGGTCCTGGTTCATTGGCTATTGCTTTATGTAAGGATTTAGAAAATGAATAGTTTTAAATTAAAAATAATTGAGAAATTTCAAAATAAAAATATTAAACAATTATTAGAAGATTTCCATTTTAGCAAAACTAAGATTTATTTATTAAATAATGATAAATCTTTTTTTGTTAATAAAAAAAGTGTTGATGAAAATTATGTTTTAAATTTAAATGATTTATTAGAAATAGAATTAAAAGAAAAAATTGATATTCAACCAGTTGAAAGTAATTTAGAAATTGTTTATGAAGATGATTATTATTTAGTGGTAAATAAACCAAGGGATATTTTAGTTCATGATGATGGGAATAAACAAATTACATTAAATAATTTAGTAGCAGGATATTATAAATCTCATCATATTAGAAGAAAAATAAGATCTTGTAATAGATTAGATTATGGAACTAGTGGACTTATCATATATGCTAAAGATCCAATAAGTGAAGCTATTATGAATTATATGATTTTACAAAGACAAATTGAGAAAAAATATTATGCTTTATGCGAAAATCGTTTTTCTAAAAAAGAAGGTCTTGTTGATTTACCAATATCAAGAAATAGACATGATTCTCAAAAGATGATAATTAATAAAAATGGTAAAGAAGCTAAGACATATTTTAAAGTTTTAGTTAATGGACCAGTATCATTAGTTGATGTAACTTTATTAACTGGAAGAACACATCAAATTAGAGTGCATCTAAGCTATATAAATCACCCTCTAATTGGTGACAAATTGTATGGAAATGGTCAAAAAGGACCACTATTTTTACAATCTTATTCACTTAGATTTTGTTCACCATTTACAAATAAAGAAATTTTAATTACAATATCTATGGATAGTTTATTTAAAGAGTATATGGAGGTTTGGAATGATAGAAGAACCTAAAAAAACATATAGTGAAGAAGCTAGTTTTGAAAAAGCTGCATTTGTATTATGTTTAATTGGTGGAATATTATGTATTATACCATTTTTTTCTATAGTCATTTCTAGTGTAGGAATTTATACTTCTTGTAAAGCAAAAAATAAATTATATTTATTAACTTGTATTGTTATAACATTATTTGCATTTACTGCAATTATTGTTAGTATCAAGAATAGTTAAAGGGGGCTTATTATGAGTTTAAAATTATTAGCGGATTCTTATGTTGAATTAAACATAAAATCAATCAAAGAAATCACTGGTGAAAATTATTCTTTATATCCAGAAACAAAAAGTGAAAATTATATTTTCTTATATTGTAGACAAGGTAATACACAAGCTATTATTGATGGAAAAAATATTGAATTAAGTGAAAATGATATTTATCTTATTAACACAAATATTTCTTTTTCTTTTACCAAAGGTAATTATTCAATTTTATTCCTCGAATTCAATGGTGCTTCTATTGATGATTTATTAGCAAATTCACCATTCTCTAAAGAAAATGTTTTCTTACATGATGATTCTCATTTGGGATATTATTTCTATAAGATATATCATGCTTATCATGAAGCTGAATATTTATCATTAAAATGTTTAGGAATTTTATATGAATTATTCTATGAATTAACTAAGAAAAATCAAATTAATACTGGTGGAGTAAGTTTACAACGTCGACATGTAGATTTAGCACAAGACTTTATTAATCAAAATTATCAATTAGAAATCACTATTGCTGATGTAGCAAAAAAAGTTGGAGTTACTTCAAATTATTTAGCTAACATCTTTGCAACATATTTACAAAAAACACCTAAAGCTTATTTAACCGAAATTAGAATGGAACAAGCTAAAAAATTATTAGCTACACATAAATACAAAGTTAAAGAAGTTGGTAAATTAGTTGGATATAAAAACCAATTACATTTCTCAAGTGAATTTAAAAAATATACTGGTGAATCTCCAGCATTCTATGCAAAGAAATAATTAAAAAAGATGGGCTCAAACCCATCTTTTAAAATTTGTTTTTATTAGCAAAAACACATATTCCGTTTTTATAAATTAATTTATTTTCACCATTAATTAATTTATTACCATATTTAATAAATTCATTAGTAACATTATTACCTTTATCATTAATCATTGTTCGATCAAGATATTTTATTTGATTAGCAATAGTGTCTAATTGGTGATAAGAATAAGTAAAATTATTTTTTTCATAATTGATAATAACCATAATATTACTTAATCCTTCTAAAGCGAATTTAACTGCATATTTACCAGCTTTAATAGCGCATTCAATATCAACTTTAGAATTTAATTGAGAAAATGATCTTTGTAATAATGATAATTCAATAGCTCTAGTTGAAATATTTAATCTTTCATTAATTAAAGAAGATAAATAAAATCCTACTCCTCCTAATTGATGATGTGCAAAAGCATCGTTTTTACCTTGAGTACAAATAAAATTATTATTTATATCTTTAATTCCTTCACTTACTGCTACTAAACATCTTTTCTTTTTAGAATATATTTCTTGTACATCTAATAAAAATTGTTCTATATCAAATGGAACTTCTGGAACATAAATTAAATCAGGTTTATATTCTTTTACTAGAGCACTACTAGCAGTAAGCCAACCAGTATCCCTACCCATAATTTCTACTATATTAATTCTTCCTTTTGGATAACAATCATTATCATAATAAATATCTTTAATACAATTAGCGATAAATTTAGCACTACTTGGATAACCTGGGGTAAAATAAGTATGCATTAAATCATTATCAATAGTTTTAGGAATACCTACAACTTTACAATCTAAATTGATTTTTTTAAAATAATCAGATAATTTTTTAGTAGTGTCCATTGAATCATTACCACCATTTAAAAATATGTATTTAATATTATTCTTTTTAATATTTTCAACAATTTTTAAATAATCTGTTTCATCTTCTTCAAATGGTTTTAATTTATATCTTATAGAACCAAGAATAGCACTTGGAGTTTGCTTTAATAAAGATATTTGTCTTTTAGAAACTTCTTTGATATCTTTAATATCATTATCAATTAAACCTTTAATTCCATTATGCATTAAAAATAATGTATCGATATTTTCTTGCTTTTCACATTCTTTAATTACTCCATATAAAGAAGCATTAATTACACTTGTTGGACCACCAGATTGACCATATATTGCGTTATATTTCATTTTCCTTACCTCAAAAATATCTTATCATAAAAGATATAAGTAAAAAATGCTTTTTAAAATAAAGATTATTATTTATTAATTATCATGATAAAATAAAATTATGGAGATATAAAAATGGAAAAATTATTTATTAAATCACATGATTATGATTTATCTTTATGCCTATTTACATGTGAAAAACCTAAAGCGATTATTCAAATAGCACATGGCATGCAAGAACATAAAGAAAGATATGAAAAATTTGCTTCTTTTTTAAATGAAAATGGTTATATTGTTGTTTCTGCAGATATGAGAGGTCATGGATTCGAAGCAAATAAATTAGGTCATTTTAACGATAAAGAAGGTTATAAATTATTAATTGATGATCAAGTAGAAATAGCTAATTTCATTAAAAATAAATATCCTTCATTGCCTTTATATTTATTTGCTCATTCAATGGGTACAATTATTTCTAGAGTAGTATTACAAGAACATTCTTCTTTATATGATAAAGTTATATTAAGTGGATATCCATGTTATCAAAAAGGAACTCATTTTGGTAAAATTTTAGCAAATATTATTATGTTATTTAAAGGAAAAGATGGCTATTCAAAATTTTTAGATAATTTAGTTGTAGGTAATTTTAATAAAGCAATTGATAATCCTGAAACAGATGTTGATTGGATTTCTCATCATAAAGAGAATGTTAAAAATTATCTTGATGATCCTTATTGTGGTTTTCCATTTACTATTGCTGCTTTAAAAGATTTAATGTCTTTAGTTTGCTTAATGCACAATTATAAACTATATAAAAATGTGAATAACGAAATGAAAATCCTTCTTTTAAGAGGTAAAGATGATCCATGTGTAGGTGGAGAAAAAGGAGCTTTAGATTCCAAAAAAGTTTTAATTAAAGCTGGATTTACAAACATTAAGAATATTGATTATGATAATATGCGTCATGAAATTTTAAATGAAGTAGATCATGAAAAAGTATATAATGATGCTTTAAATTTCTTTAATGAATAATTTTTATAAATAATAACACACTAATAATGGTGATAAGTGTGGTAGATAAAGATTATTTAGAAATACAAAAAGAAATATTAAATGAAATATCTGATGAAAATATTATTTATGAAGAGTCACAATGTGGACCTCAAGAAGAACCATATTTAAAAGAATATAAATTAGATATTAAGAAATGGAAATTATATCATGAAAATCATAATAGAAAAGGAAAATAACTTTTCTATTTTTTTCTTGCACTTAATAATTTGTTCAAGTATAATCTAAAATAAAAAACTATTAAGGAGAGAACATGGAAAACAAAATTTTAAAGAAAGGTTATACCTTTGATGATGTTTTATTAGTACCAAATTATTCTAATGTCGTACCTAATGAAATTAAACTTAAAACAAAACTAACTAAGAATATTACTTTAAATATTCCTGTTTTAAGTGCAGCAATGGATACTGTTACTGAAGAAAAAATGGCAATTAGCCTAGCTAGAGAAGGTGGAATTGGTATTATTCATAAAAATTTATCTATTGAAAAACAAGCTTATTTAGTTTCTAAAGTAAAAAGAGCAGAAAGTGGAATGATTTCTAATCCATTTACTGTTTTAGGTGATGATAAAATATCTAAAGTAAAAGAAATTGTAGAATTATATAATATTTCTGGTTTACCAGTAGTTGATAAACAAAATCATCTAATTGGTATTATTACTCATCGAGATTTAAAATATAGTGAAAATGATAATGATTTAGTTAAAGACATTATGACACATAAGAATCTTGTTACTTGTAAAAAAGATATTGATTTATTAGAAGCAAGAAATATAATGATTTCTAATAAAATTGAAAAATTACCTATTATTAATGATGATAATATTTTAGAAGGTATGATTAATTTAAAAGATATTGATAATATTGCTAATTATCCTAATGCTTCTAAAGATAAAAAAGGACGTTTATTAGTAGGAGCAGCAGTTGGAGTAAGTAAAGATACCTTATTAAGAACAAAAGCTCTAGTAGAGGCTGGAATTGATGTTTTAGTTGTTGACAGTGCACATGGTCATTCTCAAAATATTATTAATACTATCAAAGAAATAAGAAAAGAATATCCAACTTTAGATATTATTGCGGGAAATATTGTTACTAAAGAAGCTGCTGAAATGTTAATTGAAGCTGGAGTAGATGCAGTAAAAGTTGGTATTGGTCCAGGTTCTATTTGCACTACTAGAATTATTGCAGGTGTTGGTGTTCCTCAATTAACAGCTGTTATGGATGTGGCATCATATTGTAAACAAAAAGGCATTGGAGTAATTGCTGATGGCGGTATTAAACAATCTGGAGATATAGCTAAAGCGATTGCTGCAGGAGCAGATGCAGTTATGTTAGGAGGCTTATTTGCAGGATGTGAAGAAGCTCCTGGAGAAGAAATTATTTTTGAAGGAAGAAAATATAAAGTATATGTTGGAATGGGCTCATTAAGCGCAATGCAAAGAGGAAGTGCTGATAGATATTTCCAAAGTAATAAAACTGAAATGAAAAAATTAGTTCCAGAAGGGATTGAAGGAAGAGTACCATATAAAGGACCAGTTAATGATGTAATTTATCAATTAATGGGTGGTTTAAGAAGTGGCATGGGTTATTGTGGAGCGCATAATATCACTGAAATGCAAGAAAATGCAAGATTTATTGAAATAACAAATGCTGGATTAAAAGAATCACATCCTCATGATGTTGAATTAACTAAAGAAGCACCTAATTATTATGGTAAATAATATATTTGAATCAGAAAAGGCAATTTTTGCCTTTTAATTTGGGCCAAAATACCTTTCTTAATTGTATATATAATGAAGGGATAAAAAATAATAGTAAAATTTATTAAAAAAATAGTTAAAAATTGATATTTTATAAAAAAATAAAAATTTTTTGGGCCAAAACATAGTTTTAAAAGCTCTATATATATGAAGAGAAATAAATAAAGGTGGAATGTTATAAATATAGTTTCTGAAAAAATATATCTTTATTTTATGATAAATAAGCAAAATTTAAAATTACGAAAATAATATAAAAATCTAATTAATTAATTTTCGTAAAATATTAAATATTTTCGTAAAAGTTGATTATTTTCGTAAAATATATAATAATATATAAAAGAGGTAATAAAAAATGACAGAAAATGAATTGGTTGAATTGGTCAAACAAGTTTTAAATATGAAATGTGAAACTCAAAATATTGAATTAAAAACCGCAAAACAAGGTTGTCCAGAAAATTTATACGACACTTTATCAAGTTTTTCTAATACTAAAGGTGGAATAATTATATTTGGAATTGATGAAAAACATGGATATAAAGTTGTAGGTATAGATGATACTCAAATTTTACAAAAGAAAGTAATTGAGCAAAGTTTATCAATGGAACCAGTTGTGAGACCTTTATTTACTGTTATTAAATATGATGATAAAATCATTTGTTCAGCTGAAATACCTGAAATGGATTCTTTTTCAAAACCATGTTTTTATAAAGGAAAAGGGAAAAGCAAAGGGGCTTATATTCGTATTGGAGATGCTGATTTACCGATGACAGAATATGAAATTCATAGTTTTGAAGCATTTAAATTTAAAACTGAAGATGAACTTAGAACAAAAGAAAGAGTAGATTCTTCTTTTCTTAACAATGTCCTTCTTGATGGATATCTCGCTAAACTTATTAATAAAAAAATGGGCTTAATTAATTTTGAAAAAAATAAAATTTTACAATTAGAAGGAATAATTGATAAAAATGGAAAACCAACATTGTGTGGGATATTAAATTTTGGATCCTTACCACAAATCTTTTCACCAAATTTAGATATTGTTGCAGTAAAATGCGTAACAAATAATTATGGTGAAGAAGATGAAAATGGTATAAGATTTGCAGATAATAAAAGAATAGATGGTACATTATCTTCTATGCTTCAACAAGCATTAATCTTCATATCAAATAATACTAAAAAGGCAACATATATTAATTCAGTTACTGGAAAACGAGAAGATAAAGATGAATATCCATTGAAAGCTTTAAGAGAAATTGTTTTGAATGCTTTAATTCATAGAGATTATAGTCAATATACTGAAAATGATCCAATAAGGATTGAAATTTATGAAGATAGAATTGAAGTTACTAATCCAGGTGGATTGTATGGTCGTTTATCAATGGATCAACTTGGAATGGTTAGATCTGATATAAGAAATCCATATATCGCATCGATTTTAGAAACAATGGAAGTGACTGAAAATAGATATTCAGGAATTCCAATTATATATGATGAAATGAAAAAAGCAAATTTACTTCCACCAAAATTTGAAGATGATAGAGGAGTATTTAAAGTAACTTTATATAATGCGAAAATTAAAGAAGAAAAAGAAAATATAACAGATAAGATAATTGAAATTTGTAAAAAGCCAAGAACAAAAGAATTTTTAGCAAAAGAATTGGGATTTGATGAAAAACACCCTGCTTATTTTATTAATTCTTATGTAAAGCCATTAATTGAAAAAGGAATTTTAAAATATACAATTCCTAATAAACCTAAAAGTAAAAATCAAAAAATAGTAATTGCTGAAGATTAAATAAAAAGAGAATGTTAGTTATAATATTCTTTTTTTATAAAAATAAAAATTTTTTGGGCCAAAACATAGTTTTAAAAGCTCTATATATATGAAGAGATATAAATAATTATTGATTAAATATTGGTAAGTATAATACAATTTTTCTTAATTAAAAATATTTTAATTTTATAAATACATTTATATAATAAATTTATTTTGTCCATTCCGCCATAGCATAGCCTCGTGGATATAATTCAGTACCTCGAAATTCTATACGTCCTTCTTTATATGTTCCATTATAACCATCTTTTCTTAGACCAAATAAATATTCTTTAGTTATTTCCTCTCCCGTGGCCCATAAAAAATAAGAGTCAGAGTCTAGGACAAGATAATTTTGTAACTCATTATTATAGAAATTGTTTAATTTAAAAATTCCAACATCAGATTTAACTGACATTTTTAAATCAGGAAAAGATGAATTGTTATATGTCCATTTGTAGGTGCAAGAAAATGTGAGTTCCCATTTATCGTTTATTGTAATATCAGGGCTTATATTAGAAGAATTATTAGTTTTATAACTTAAATCATATGTGTTATCTTTATTCATTGTTAGTCTTATTGTTGCTTGTTTATAATCTTTTGATGCACTAAATTGATAATCTTCTAACATATGTTCTTTTATTTTATTTGAAGAAGAACAGCCAAAAAAAGATAAAGTAAATAATAAACCTAAACTCAAAAAATTAATGTTTTTCATAATTTCATTTTAACAATAAAGAAAATATAAATCAATAACCTGAAGATAGCCATATTTAATCAATTTAATTGTAAAAATAAGCAAAAATACTATTTCTTAAATAAAATTTTGATAATTTTATTAATTCTTATATAGATTATTTAATCAAAAAATAAATTTTTTTAATTTTATTTGGGCCAAAATGCCTTTCTCAATTGTATATATAATGAAGGGATAAAAAAATAATAGTAATATTTATTGTAAAAATAGGTAAAAAATAATATTTTATAAAAAAATAAAAATTTTTTGGGCCAAAACGTAGTTTTAAAAGCTCTATATACATGAAGAGATATAAATAATGGTTGATTAAATAAAGGTGGAATGTGTATTTTTATATAAATTATTGCTATTTAATTTTAATAATTTACATGATAAAATATTTTTATAATGAATCGATATTTTAATATCAATATATTATGGTATTGATTAAAAGAAAAGGAAAAATTATGGATAAAAACTTAGAACCTTTATTTACTCCTTGGAAAATAGGGAATGTTGAAATAAAGAATAGAATTGTAATGACTAGTATGGGTGGAACTAGCTTATTTGGTTGGATGGAAATTAACCATTTTGATAAGGAAGCTAGTAAATTTATTTTAGATAAAGCTAAAAATAATGTTGGCTTAATTCTTCCTGGTATTCAACCTGTTTATAATCCAATGTTTGGACAATGGTTGTATAAAAATAAAGGCATGTACAAAGAATTAAAAGAATTTATGAAAGAAGTACATGCTACTGGGGCTAAATTATTTATTCAATTAACTGCAGGTTTTGGTAGAAGTTTTACTATTGATAAAATGATGGAAACATTATATACTAATCCAGTTTTAAGAGTTTTATCTAAACCTATTATGAATTTAGATAAAATTTGTGCATCAAGTTCACCTTCTCCTAATAGATGGTCAGATAAAGTTCCTTCAAGAGCTTTAAGCAAAAAAGAAATTCAAGAATTTATTGATGCTTTTGCTAAGACTGCAAAACTTTGTAAAGAAGCAGATGTTGATGGAGTAGAAATTCATGCTGTTCATGAAGGATATTTGCTTGATCAATTTACTTTAAAATATATCAATAAGCGTGAAGATGAATATGGTGGAAGTTTTGAAAATAGATATAGATTTCCAGTAGAAATTGTTAAAGCAATTAAAAAAGCTTGTGGAGATGATTTCCCTGTATCTTTAAGATTTTCTGTATTAAGTAAAACTAAAGGATTTAGAAGTGGTGCTTTGCCTAATGAAGAATATATTGAAGCAGGTAGAGATATGTTAGAAGCTGAAAAAGCAAGTAAATATCTTCAAGATGCGGGATATGATATGTTAAATTGTGATAATGGAACTTATGATGCTTGGTATTGGGCTCATCCACCAATTTACATGCCAGAAAATTGTAATTTAGAAGATGTTGAACATATTAAAAATTTTGTTACTATTCCAGTTGTTGCAGCAGGTAGAATTGATCCATTAGTAGGTGCAAAAGCAATAAAAGAAAATAAACTTGATGCAGTTGGATTTGCTAGACCATTCTTAGCAGATGGAGCATGGGTTAGTAAATTAATGGAAGGCAAAGAAAAAGAAATTAGACCTTGTATATGTTGCCATAATGGTTGTTTTAATATGTGTCATTATAAAGGTGTCGCTAATGATCAAGATTTATCTGATGCTTTACACATGGCTAGATGTGCAGTTAATGCTGAAACAATGCAAACAAATAAACATTATATTAAACCTACTAAAAAGAGTAAAACTGTCGCTATTATTGGTGGTGGTATAGGTGGAATGGAAGCTGCTAGAGTCTTAAAATTAAGAGGTCATAATCCAATAATTTATGAAAAAAGTGATAAATTAGGTGGAATATTTATTCCTGCTAGTAGAGCTTCATTTAAAGGAAAATTAAGAGATTTATTATCTTGGTATGAATTGCAAATGAAAGAATTAAATATACCAATTAAATTTAATACTGAAGTGAAAGATTTATCTTCTATTCAAGCTGATAAATATATTATTGCAACAGGTAGTAAACCAATTATGCCTCATATTAAAGGTATAGAAAAAGGAATAGAAGCATGTGAATATTTATTAGGCAAAGATGTAAAAGAAAATGTATGTGTTATTGGTGGTGGTTTAACTGGATGTGAAATTGCATATGAATTATATTTATCTGGTAAAAAACCAATAATTATTGAGATGAAAGATGATTTAATAAAACAAAAAGGTATATGTATGGCAAATAGTCAATATTTAAGAGATTATTTTGCTTTACATAAAATACCTGTTTATTTAGAAACAACTTTAATAGAAATAAAAGATAATGAAGTTATTTGTAAAGATAAAGATAATAAAGAATTTACTGTTCCATGTGATAATGTAATTTTATCTATTGGATATAAATCTAATCCAATCTTTAAAAAGAATAATAAAGTTACTTTCATTGGTGATTGTAATAAAGTAGGTAATTTAAGAACTGTTATTTGGGAAGCTTATGAAGCTGGTATGAAAATATAATGAGGTAAAAAATATGTATGAACCAAAAATGAAACTTACAAAAGAACAAAAAGAAATATTAAATGGTAGAGATGGACCAACAAAAGCTAAAATGATGGAAGTTTTAGTTAGATATGGTGATATGTTTGATGCTGATAGATTAGTACCATTAACATATAAAAAAGGCCATTTTGTTACATCTTTTGGTATTTCAATGTTAAAACCTGTATACCCTTTAATGGATGAACTTATTAATGCAAAATTAAAAGTAGATTCATCTTTTACTATGGATCCTAGACCATTAGATTATGAAAATGTTAGCTGTGGACCAATTGAAAAATTTGTTTTTTCTAAAATAATGTATGGTATGCAAGATCATTATGAAGATCAATTAAAGAAAATCGGTTTAAGAGATAAAACTGGCTTTACTTGTACCTGTTATTTAAAAGAAGTAGGTAATACACCTAAAAAAGGAGATATTATTTCTTGGAGTGAATCTTCAGCTGTTGTTTTTGCTAATTCAGTTTTAGGTGCTAGATGTAATAGAAATTCAGGAATATTAGATACATTTGGAACTATTCTTGGCTTAGCTCCTAATTTTGGATTTTTAACTGATGAAGGAAGAAAAGCTACATGGAAAATTATTGTTAAAACAACTAAAAAACCAGAAGCACAAATATTAGGAAGTGCTATTGGTATGAAAGTAATGCAAGAAGTTCCTTATGTATATGGATTAGATAAATATTTAAAAGATTTACCTGATGAGGACACTATTGCTTATTTAAAAGATTTTGGTGCGGCTACAGCTTCTAATGGAGCAGTTGGCTTATATCATATTGATAAAATTACACCTGAAGCTAAAGAATTATCTTTAGGTTTAATTAAAGATAATGCAAAAGAATATATTATTGATGATGAAGAATTAGAAAGAGTTTATAAATCATATCCAATTATGTGGAAAAAGACTAATGCTAAACCACATAAATGTTTTATTGGATGTCCTCATTTAACTTTAAAACAACTTCAAGATTGGACAGATAAAATTGTTAATGGATTAAAAGAAAGTGGAAAAGAAAAATTGGTTTGTAATACTATTTTAACTGCTTCACCAGCTGTCATAAAAGAATTTAAAAAAGATGATAGATATGAAAAATTATTATTAGCAGGAGCGCATTTATCTTATATTTTCCCACTTATGTATGTAGATAATCCAGTAGCAGGTGCTAAACCAATTATTACTAATTCAAATAAATTAAGAACATATTCAAAATCAAGATATTATAAAGATGAAGAAATATTAAATATAATTGTTGGAAAGGAACAAGTAAAATAATGAAAGAATTTAAAGGACGTGTCTTATTTCCTGGCACTTTTAAAGGAGAAGCTGTTGTTTCTCATCAAGGATTAAATACACTTGCAAGTTTCCAAACAAGTGCTTTATTACCTACTAGTAAAAAAATTATAGTAGGTGATCAAAATAATCCAGATTTATATAAAAAGAATATTACAAATAAAGCATTATGTTTGCCTCAAACTATTGGCTCTACTACTGGAGGAATGGTTATTCAAACAGTAGCAGTAAGAAATTTAGCTCCTAAAGTATGGTTGTTTAGTGAATCTATTGATCCATTAGCAGCATCTGGAATTATTTTATCTAATGTTTGGAATGATGTTGGTTTAATTGCTATTGATCGTTTAGGTGAAGAATTTTTATCTACAGTTAAAACTGGTGATCAAATAGAAGTTAAGGAAGACGGTACAGTAATTATTTATTAAAAAAATAACTATATTAGTTAAGAAATAAATCTAAAACTAATATAGTTTTTATTTGCATTAAAATTTTATTTATTGTTGTTTTAAAATAAATTAAATGTTATTTTCTTTTTTATTTATAAAAAATAATGTTAAAAGATTAAAAGTTAAAGATAGTAATGAAAAAATAGAAATACCATAAAATCCGAAACATAATGAAGTATTTTGATATACAGTATTTGCGACAGTATCACTATGTCCTTTAATAAGAGCATCAGATAAAATAGTGGCAACACTTTGATGTGCACATAAAAATAAAATTGATTCAATAATAATTAATGCACACCAAGATATATTACATATCAATGAAATTTTTTTATTTTTCAAAATAAAAGAAAATAAAATCATTATGCATGAAACTAAAAGAATTAAATACGCAATTAAGGCAATGATAGAAAATTTATTATTTTTATATGTCATATTTCCTGATGATATATTACCAGAAAAAATAAAAGAAAATGCTGGACTATACGTTTTAATCATCCCACCAGATGAAAGTGTTATTGCAGAAGCAAAAGGAATAAAAATTGATATGAATAAGAATAAAATTGTTAATATCTTGAAAAAAATTATTGTAAATTTATCGTTAAATTTTTGCATGTTGAAACCTCTTTATTGACTTTAATAAGAATTATAATATTTATTTAATAATTTAGTCAAGAAAAAAAGCTTGACAGCTTACAACGGGGGGGGGGTATTATTTTTATGTAAAAGAAATTATATGGGCTTTTTTTGCGTACAAATCATATCGATTGTAATAATTAAATGCTCATATATAAAATGTGGAGGGAAAAATGGCAGTAATTGATGTTATAAAATATGAAGGCAATAATGATGTGCTTGTCTATAAGCATCCTACTGAAGATTTTAATGCGGGATCTCAACTTATAGTTCATGAATCTCAAGAAGCAATATTTTTTAGAGATGGTAAAGCAATGGATCATTTTGGTGCGGGTAAATACACTCTTGACACTGAATCTTTACCATTAATGAAAGGCTTTTTTAAATTAGTAGCAGGTGGACCATCACAATTTCATGCTGAAGTATATTTTGTTAATTTAACAACCATAATGGGTGTTAAATGGGGAACAGATACAAAAATTAGAATGTATGATCCTGCATCTGGACTTCATTTAGAAATAGGTGCTTATGGTGAATTTAATATTAAAATTGTTGATTCAGGAAAAGTTTTATTAAAAATAGTTGGTACAGAAATAAATCTAAATAAGAATGATATTCTTGGTAATGGTGATTATTCAAAAGCAACAGTCTCAGGAAAATTTAAAGCTTTAGTAATGACTAAAGTAAAATCGCTTCTTCCTAAAGCAATTAGAGAAAATAATATTGATATATTGGAAGTTGATGAACATATAGATGAAATCAGTGAAAGTATAAAAGCTGAACTAAACAAATGTTTTGCTGCTTATGGTTTGTATTTACCAGAATTTTTTGTGACAAATATTGATACTCCAGATGATGATCCAAATTTTAGAAGATTAAAACAACAACATGCAGAAAGATATTTGAAAATTCAAGAAGAAAAAATCAAAAAAGCTGAAGCTGAAAGTAGAAAAGAAAGAGTTATAACTGAAGCTGAAACTGATGCAGAAGTAAAAATCATTAATGTTAAAGCTGATGAAGAAGCTGTTAGAAGAATGGCTTATGCAAATGCTGAAACAATTAGAGCTGAAGGATTGGCTAGAGCTGATGTTATGAAAGCACAAGGCTATTCTTATTCTCAAGAAACACAACGTCAAGTAGGTGTTGCTATTGCAAGCAATGAAGGTAATGGAACAATGGGAGCAATTGGTTCAACTATGAGTGGAGTCGTTCAAGCTGGAGTAGGCATTGGTGCAGCTGTTAGTATTGGAAAAACAACAGCAAATATGATGAATGATGTTATGAAAAATAATAACGAAAATTCATTCTGGACATGCCCAAATTGTGGAGAAACTGGTAATGATGGTAAATTTTGTAAAAATTGTGGATATAAAAGAATAGAAACACAAGGATGGAAATGCTCAAATTGTGGTGAAGAAAATAATGATGGTAATTTTTGCAAAAACTGTGGATGTAAAAGAGGCTAATTTTTATGAAAAATAATACTAATAAATATGGTGCAATTTTATCAATAATCATTACTGCAGTTTTAATAATTATTTTAAATGTATGCGTTTTTGCTATTCCATTCACTCAAATTAATGAAAAAGTATTTTATTTTACTTATGTTTGTACAATGATAACAATTATTAGTTTATTTGTTATTTCAATAACACAAGTTTTTTTAGAAAAAAATTCAAATCAAAAAATATTAGGTTTACCTATTATTTATAGTAGTTATATTATTAATATTATTCAAATTGTTTTTTTAATAATCACTTGCGTAGTTAATTCATATATCAATATGCCATTATGGATTGATATTGTTGTTGAATGCATAATTATTGGTTTATTAATTATTCAAATATCAAAAGGATTATTTTTCAAATCAAGAAATGCTGAATATCATGAAAATATTGCAAATACTGCTTTTATGGATAAATTTAGAAGTGATTTAAAAATAATTTGTTCAATTAATAAAATGCCTAATATTCAAGATGAATTAAATGATTTATTAGATATTGCATTAGGTTCAGACCCTGTTACAAATGATAAAACTATTGAATTAGAAAGTGAATTAATGCTTTTAATCAAAGAATTAGATTCTAATATTAAAAAAAATTCATTTGATAATACAAATAAAACATTAATCAATATTAGAGAAATATTAATTGAAAGAAATAATATTTGTAAAACTGGTAAATAATTATGGCATATTCTTTTCTTATAGGTAATGGAATAAATAGATGTATAGATAATAAATATTCTGCTGATAATCTTATAAAAAATTTAGATTCAGAAAATAAAGAAATATCTGAATGTAAAAAACCATTTCCATTTCCATTATTATTTGAATCATTAACTAAACAAAATAAAGAAAGTGTAAAAAAGCATTTTAAAAAAATAAATATATTCTTAAAAGAACTAAATAAAATAAAAAATGATATTTATACGAATAATAAAGAATTACTTTTAAAAGCTAATTATATATTCACTACTAATTATGATTTTTCTATTGAAAAAAGTTTGGGTATTAATAAAGAACTTGATTCAATTAAAGGTGGGAAAAATAGTGGGTATAAATATCAATTAGAACAAGGTTCTGCAATTATTTATCATATTCATGGTGATTTAAAGCACTGTGATAATATTTGCTTAGGGTATTTAGGATATCAAAAATATCAAAGAAGTTTTTTTTCTCATGTAAAAAAAGATATTATAAAAGACAAATATAATAAAGAAAGATACATACCTGAAAAATTAAAATCTTTTTTCGAAGATGATATTTATATCATTGGTTTATCTCTAAATGAATGCGAAACAATATTATGGGATTTATTAATGATAAGAAAAGGATTAATAGAAAGTGGAAAAATAAGCGAAAATAAAATAATTTATTATGATATTCTTAATCAAGAAATTGATATTAATAAAGAAAAAAAATTAAAAGAATTTTATAAATCTTTTTATATTGATTATGAATGTTTACGTGTCTTGAATGATAAGGATGAAAATGAATACAAAGAAAAATATTTTTCTATTTTTAGTGAAATAAAAGAAAAAGTTGAGGTAGCGATATGAAGTTTAAATGTAAGATGTGTGGAGCTCCTTTAGATGTTAAAGAAGGACAAACCGTAGTAACATGTGAATTTTGTCAATCAAAACAAACTGTAGCTAATGCAAATGATGATAGAAAAGAGAATTTATTTAATCGAGCAAATTCATTAAGAAGTGCTTGTGATTTTGATAAAGCTATATTATCTTATCAATCAATATTAACTCTTTTTCCTAATGAACCAGAAGCTTATTGGGGTATTTGTTTATGTAAATATGGTGTTGAATATATAGATGATACTAAAACAGGAAAGAAAATTCCTACTATTCATCGTGCATCATTTAATTCAATCTTAAAAGATAATGATTATTTATCAGCTATTTCTTATGCTGATGTTGTTGCTAAAGAAGAATATGAAGAAGAAGCAAAACAAATTGCTAATATTCAAAAAAATTATCTTTCTATTTCACAAAAAGAAGAACCATTTGATATTTTCATTTGTTATAAAGAAAGTGATGAAAATGGCAAAAGAACACCAGATTCAGTTATGGCACAAGAAATATATTCTAATTTAACTGATAAAGGGTATAAAGTTTTCTTTGCAAGAATTACTTTAGAAAATAAATTAGGTTCTATGTATGAACCATATATTTTTGCAGCCTTAAATAGTGCAAAAATTATGATTGTTATAGGAACTAAAAAAGAATATTTTGAAGCAACTTGGGTAAAGAATGAATGGTCAAGATATATTGATTTAATGAGAACAAAACCAGATTCATATTTAATACCATGTTATAAAGATATGGACGCTTATGAAATGCCAGATGAATTTCTTTCTTTACAAGCCCAAGATTTATCAAAATTAGGTTTTATGCAAGATTTAATTCGTGGCATTGATAAAATAATGGGTAAAGAAGAAACAAATAATAAGCATGTTGAATCTACTATCATCCAAACAGATGTTAATATTTCTGCACTTTTAAAAAGAGCTGAAATACTTATAGGTGATGATGATTTTGAAAAAGCAGATAATTTATTAGAAAGAGTATTAGATAATGATCCTGTAAATTCACAAGCATATTTATTGAAATTATTAATTTCATTGAATTTTCATTCAATAGAAGAATTAAAAAATCTTGATAAACCACTTGATACAAATAATGATTATAAAAAAGCATACGAATTTGGTGATAATAATCAAAAGAAACTCTTAGAAAATATTAATGAATATATTAAAAATAAAATTGAAGAAAAAAAGAATGATGAAATATATAATGAGGCAATAGATTTGTTTGAAAATGAAGAATATAATGAAGCATTTGATAAATTTAATAGCATTTCAAATTATAAAGATTCAAACAAAAAAGCCGAAGAATGTATTGAAAATATCTATTTAGAGGGTTTAGATTTTAAAGAAGAAAATGAATTTGAAACTGCTATTAAAATTTTTAATGGAATAATAAATTATAAAGATTCAAGAAAACAAATAGAAGAATGTAAAAAATTAAAAGCAGATGATGATAATGAAAGAATTTATAAACAATGCGTTTTAAAAAAAGAAATTAATTCTTTTTTAGAATTAAATACAATGGCTGCAGCATGCAAAAAATTACAGGCAATTAGTGGATATAAAGATGCTGATAAATTACTTGTATGTTATGAAAGTTTAATTAATGATTTTAGAGAAAAACAAAATAAAATTAAAGAAGAAAAAATAAGAATAAGAAAACAAAAACTAAAAAAAATAAGAAAAATATCTATTATTTTTTCTAGCGTTGCTTGTGTTGTTACTTTTATTCTTCTTTTGACATTTTTATATTTAATTCCTCAAAATAGACAAGATAACATACAAAAATTAATTGATAATAGAGATTACGAAAGTGCTTTAAGCTTGATTGAAGAAAATAATGGTTATGGTGATAGTAATAAATTAGAAAAGATGTGCTTAGCTGGAAAATCATTTGAAGATTTAGATTACGATAGTGGAATTAATTATATTTATGATATAGGTGGAACTGTTGATGTTGAATTTGATTCTAATGGTGGCATAAGTGAAAAACAAACTCAAACAATTAAGAAAACTAAATCACTTATAGAAAATGAAGCTACAAAAGATGGATATAATTTTTATGGATGGAAACAAGAAAATTATTCTATAGATTCTAAATCACATTACGCTAAAGTGTTGCTTAAAGCACAATATAGTGTCATTACTTATCAAATTAAATATATACTTGACGGTGGTACATGTGAAGAAGAATTACCAAAAATATATAATACAGAACAAGAAATAGTGTTGCCTAATTTAACTAAAACAGGATATAACTTTTTAGGATGGTCAACTTTTAAAGATACTGAGCCAAAAAAAGATTATGTCATAAAAAAAGGAACTGTTGGAAATATTTCAATTGAAGCAAATTGGGAAGCTAATAAATATAATGTTACTATTGATACTGATGGAGGAAAGATATATCGAAATAAATACACCTTTACTTACGACAGTAATTATTATATTTATAATCCTACTAAAGAAGGATATACATTCTCAAAATTTATTTATGATGATAATCTTGAATGTAATTCTTCTGGCGTATGGAAAATTGCTAAAGATGTTACTTTAAAAGCTATTTATACTGCAAATACTAATACTAGATATATTGTAAATTATTATTTAGAAAATTTAGATGGGAATGGATATACTAAAAAAGAAAGTGAAGTATGTTATGGTACATCAGATGCAAATATCGATGTATATTGTAAAACATATGATGGATTTTCAAAACAAAATGTTTCAAAACAAGTATACATTAAACCAAATGGTACTTCATCAGTAGATTTTTATTATACTAGAAATTCATATACTTTATCTTTTGTGTGTAATGGTGGAGATGCTATTGAAAATAGAACACTAAAATATGAAGAAAAAATTCCTAATAATATTAAACCAATTAGAGAAGGCTATACTTTTGAAAATTGGTATGCTGATATAGAACAAACTGAATTTTTAAAATCAATGCCGGCACATAATACAAATTTATATGCATATTATTCAGAAGAAACAAGAGTTAGTCATTTTGATTATTCATTAAATAACACTAGTGCAACAATAACTAAATGGAAAGAAGATTCAGCCCATGAAGTGGTAGTACCAGAATATATTAATAATTTACCTGTTACAAAAATAGATGACAAAGCATTTTTATATTGTACTGCTATTACTAAAATTACTTTACCAGCATCTATTGAAGAATTAGGAAGATCTTGTTTTGAAGGATGTATTTCTTTAATCGAAATAGAAGGAACATCAAATTTATCTATTATAAAAGATAGTACGTTTGAAGACTGTAGAAGATTATCTATTTTCCCAGACTTAAGTAATGTTACTTCAATAGGTGATTATGCATTTAATAATTGTGCTTCATTAACTACTATTGATATTAGTGATTCTTTAACTTCAATAGGTGATTATGCATTTAAAAATTGTTCATTATTATTGAAAACTCCTGATTTACGCAATGTTAATATAATAGGTGATAATGCTTTTGAAGGTTGTTTATTGCTTACTGATATTGAAGCATTAGATGTCTCATCATCTTTAGGAGAAAATGTATTAAAAGCATGTAAAAATATTGCTAAAATAACAATGTCATTTAAAGATGATATTGAAGAATTTTATGTTTCAAGTTTATTTGGAAAAAAAGATGGACAATATAATAATGAAGATTTTTATATTGTTACTTTATTAAATCACACTCAATATGTTGTTCCTAATTCTTTAAAACAAATTGAATTTGATACTAATGGGAAAATACCTGATTATTTATGTTATGGATTAACATCAATTACTAAAGTAACTGATAAATCAGTTTCTACAACAAAGATAGGAAAGCATGCATTTGATGGATGTACAAATTTAATTGATTTTATCATACAAAATTCAACTGTTTCTTTGATTGATGAATATGCATTTAAAAATTGTACATCATTAACTACAATGCCTGAATTTCACTTGGAAGAAGTATATAAATATGCTTTTGCTAACTGTAATTCATTGTTAGTTGCACCATCATTAGAAGATGTAAATTGCATTGGTGATTATGCTTTTAGTGGATGCTCATTAATTACATCTATTAAAGTTCCTAACGCATCATATATGGGCTTAAACTCATTATATGGATGCTCATCATTAACTGAATTAGAAGTTCCATTTGTTGGCACTACAATCAATTCATCAAAAGCTTTTGGTGTTATTTTTGGTACATCTTCCTACGATAATTCTTATTTAGTTACCCAATTATCAGAAACTTATTATATTCCAAATGGATTAGTTAGATTAACTATTGGTGGAAATTCGGTAAGAGAAAATGCTTGCGTAAATTTAACAAGTGTAACTACAATGATTGTATCTGATTCTGTAGAATCAATTGACGAAGGTGCATTTAGTGGATTAAATTCATTGGAATCAATAACATTGCCTTTCGTCGGAGGCTCTGATGATGCAACCAATTATGCGGCTGTATTCGGGTTTATTTTTGGATATACGACCTACGGAGATGAGGACTACAGTAAAGCAGGCTTTGACAACCCTAAGTACGATTATGTTAATGAACAAATCGGTTCGATTGATGGATTAACCTGGCAGTACACTTGCAATACATATCGTCCATATCAACATTATTACAAAAACTCATATTATTATTATATTCCGGCATCGCTTAGGAACGTGACTATCACTATGGACACAACTATTCCTGATGCGGCATTCAACGGATGTTCAATGCTTGAAAAAATTAACATACCACTTGAAACAGATAGTATCGGCGTTGCTGCTTTCCAAAATTGTACATCGTTAAAGCAATTTAATAGTAATCAAGATGGTGCATTTAATATACCTGAGGCAGTTACTACAATTAATGATTATTCTTTTTATTCATGTTCATTGGCATCAAATGTTTCATTAAGCAATTCTGTATTAGCAATAGAATCTTATGCTTTCTATAATTGCTTAGGTATTTCTAAATTCAATAGCAGTACTAATGGATTGTTCAATATTCCACAAGGAGTTAAGGCAATGCTCACTAATTTCTAAATTTAATTCAGATAATGCGTGTGAATTATCGATTCCTAGTTCTTGTACAACTATAGGATCTTATGCATTTTCAGGTATGGCATTGATAACTAATGTTGTGATTTGTGACTCCGTTGAATCAATCGGCGAAGGTGCATTTAAAGGCTTTAATTCACTTGAAAGCATAACGTTGCCATTCGTGGGCGGAAGTGAATCGTCTAGTGGCTATAGTTCAGTATTTGGTTATATTTTTGGATATTATTATATCGAAAAACAAGGTAATCAATTGACTGAATATAAAACAAGTTCTGGTTCATATACAACACAACACTATACAGCTTCAACAACAAATGGTTATAATAGTGGATATTCATCTATGTATAGATACTATATACCATCAAGTTTGAAGACTATATCAGTAACAAGACAGACAAAGATACCAGCGTATGCATTCTACAATTGTGACTTAATTGAAAACATTTTTCACCATCAAAAAGTGGTGCTTGGGATGGAAGTTTAGTTGCTACAGCATATCATGGAGGAACTGGTACTCAATCTGATCCATACCAAATTTTTAGTGCAAAGGAATTTGTATATTTCTTACAACAAATCAATAATGGCGAATCATATGAAGGTATTTACTTTGTATTGACATCAAATATAAATCTTGGTGGCTTTGCAATTAATTCCACTTCATTGAATGAAGCAACTATGTTCAAAGGGGGGTTAGATGGGAATTCTCATAAAGTATTTAACTTTTCTATCAATTCAACTGATAACACATATAATGGTTTATTTGGGTATATGGGTGGAACAATCAAGAATATCGGTTTTGAAACATCTATGTCGATTACTACTTCAAAGAATATTGATGTTTATGTTGGCTTAGTTGTTGGAAATCTTTCTGGAACATTAGAAAATGTTTATGTTTTAGGTTCTTTGACATCAACTTCATCAAGAACATCTTATGTTGGAGGAATGATTGGATATAATAAAGGAACAATAATAAATTCATATACCAATGTTAAAGTTGTTGCAAGTAGTTCTAATTTGATGTGTTATGCAGCTGGATTAGTTGGTTTCAACAATGGAACAATTACAGGCACATTTGCTTATGGTAATGTGTCAGCTAAAGGTTATGCTGAAACATATAGTTATGCTAGTGGATTGGTTGCCACTGAAGGTACGAATTCTATAGTTACTTCATGCTTTAGATATAGTGGACAAGCTATTACTAAGTTTGGTTCATCATCAACTTCATATAATAAAATTGGTACTGTTGCTTCATTGGAAGATATTATTTCTTATTGTAAAGTAAATTGGAATGATAGTGTCTGGTCTTATAAAAAGATGTTGCCATCATTTTAGAGGTTATATTTATGCCTAGAACGAAAACACATGTTATAGAAACTAATTCTAAAGATTATATAAGATCTAAAATTAATTCTTATTATCCTAATGGAGATGCTTTGGCTAGAGAATGGAATGAAAAAGATTATGGTGTAGACCTATTTGTTGAATTTTTTAAAAATGGTATTCCAACTGGCAATATTGCTTATATGCAATTAAAAGCAACTGAAAATCAAATTAAAAAGAATAGTAAAACTGATGATATATCTTGTCCTAATGTTTCAGCTTGTTCTCTAGAATATGCTAAACAAAGGAAAATTCCTTTCATATTAATTTATATATCTATGATTGAACCAATTACTTTTTATTATATTGATATACAATCATTAAATGTTAATAAATTATTAAACAAGTCTATTAAAAATAGTTCTAGAAAAACTACAGTAAGGATACCAATAAAAAATGTAAGTAATGGAAATTTAGATGGTTTATTAAATTTAATTTATAAATATTTTTAAGTATATTAATGACGATAATCGTAGCTAAAAATGTCAATATAAAGCATTGCTTAGCATAATTTAAACTTGTTTTAAGTTATATATAAACAACAAAGTATCTTTATTTTTTCAAGAAAATAATGGAAAAGTTATTAATAGATTTAGATATATAAATCAAGTCATAACAAAATTTTATAATGTTACAACTTCATATAATGATATTGGTGGTTTAGAATCATTATATAATATAATTGAATATTGTAAAAATAATTGGGATAGCAATATTTGGTCATATAAAAAATCATTACCTTTATTTTAGAATTATTTATTAAAAAAATAACTATATTAGTTAAGAAATAAATCTAAAACTAATATAGTTTTTATTTGAGATTATTTGGCAATTTATTTTTTGAATTATATTTAATAAACCATTTTTTAGTGCTTGTTTTTAAAGAATTTAAAGTACTATTAACTGCTTTTTTAGTTTGTTCATCAAGAGATTTAACTGATTTAAGCACAATTAAAGCTGTTTTTAACCAATTTTCATTTAATTCAGTAACAGTTTTAGCGTTAGTTTCTAATAATATTTTATATATTGTATCAACAAATATTTCTCTTTGTTTTGGTTCCATACTTGTTAACCAGTCTTTGACAGTAAAATTAATAAATTTACTAGTATTATCGACTGCTTCTAAATATTCAAATTTAGTTCTTTGGATTTCCCATGTAGACATGTCATGTTGCATGATTCCATTTCTTTGAGTGCTATGAACAATAATATATTTTTCTTCATGGCTTAACAACATTCCTACAATAGATGATTGAGGAACAAATGTTTTAATTCTATCACATATTTCTTTGTATTCTGGCATTTGTAAGATTTTATCATAAAATCCTGGGCCATCAAAATTGAAAATTTGAATAATATTTTTTCTTATTTCACTAGGGCAAAATAAAGAAGCATAAATAGCTTGATTTCCACCTTTAGAATGTCCACCTAAAATATATTTTCCTTTATGTAATGAACTTATTTCTTCAAAATATTTTCTAGCTAATTCTTGACCAGGAACTGGACATGTAAAACTCATATTTAAATCTTCTTTCCAGCCTACTAAAGTATCATCAGTCCCACGATAAGAAATAAAAAATAAATCTTTATCTAATTCAATAGTTATCGCAGAAAATTGTGTTTGAGATTCAGTATCTGTTAATTTTTTGTAATTAGAAATTCTTAGATTTTTAAATCTTTCAGCATCAACAAGATATTCAAGCATTTTAACATCATCTTTCCATAAAATATCTTGTACAATATGAGAATTAGAAAGCATTTCTACTGCAATATCTTTAATTTGAGCAGAATTATTTTCTAATGATACTGGAAAATATTCATAAGGAATATATGCTAATTTAGCTAAAATTAAACCATCAACTTCATTGAAATTATCTTGCTTAAATGATAAATCACCTCGCCAAGATAAATAATCATAAACATTTGCCATAAATAATATAACCTTTTCAATTTAATTATTAATTATTATTAAAGTTTTTTCAAGAATAAAAATAAACAAAAATATTAATTAGTTATACATGACTAACTTATAATGTGTAATAATATTGTAGGAGGTAGAAATATGTCTCATTTATTATTAATTATTTTAGGATTTAGTATTATATTTATTGCTACAACATTAGGAGCTGCAACTATATATTTATTTAAAAATAATATTTCTCAAAAATTAAATACTTTGTTTTTAGGTTTTGCAGGTGGAATAATGGTTGCAGCTTCTATTTGGTCGCTTATTATTCCTTCTTTATCTCAAACAGAAGAAAATATGGGTAAATTAAGTTTTATACCTGCTGCAATAGGAATTATATTAGGAGGATTATTTTTAGTTGGTTTAGATAAAATTATTCCTCATTTTCATAAAGGCACTAATGAAGAAGAAGGACCTCATGTTAAAATTGATAAGTCTATTAAATTGTTTTTAGCAGTTACTATTCATAATATTCCTGAAGGGTTAGCAGTAGGTTTTGCTTTTGGCAGTGCTTCATTAATTAATACAGATGCGAGTTATATTAGTGCTTTAGGTCTAGCTATTGGTATTGCAATACAAAATTTTCCTGAAGGGGCTGCAGTTTCTTTACCATTAGAAGAAATAATGCATAATAAAAATAAATCATTTTTATTTGGTATGGGTAGTGGAGCAGTAGAACCAGTTGCTGCGATTATAGGATTCTTCTTAGCTAAATATTTAACATTTTTACAACCATGGTTATTATCGTTTGCAGCAGGAGCAATGTTATTTGTTGTAGCAGAAGATTTAATTCCTGATGCTAAAATAGAAAAAAATCCTCATTTAGGAACATGGGGATTTATAATCGGATTTGTTTTAATGATGGTTCTAGATGTTGCTTTAGGATAAATCTTTAATTATATAATTTTTTAATTTTCCAATTATGTTATCATAATTAGATAATGTATTTTCTACAATTTCTTTAATATTAGATCTAATTTCTTTATCACATTTATAAAAATAATTTAAAGCACCAACAATTGCTTTATCCATTGTTTTAATAATATTAATGCATAATGAATAGTCATTATTAATCTTTTTAGTTTTTATTTTTTCTAACATTAATGCATTTTTTTGAAGAAGAGATAATTCTTCATTAATTTGAAATGTTTTAGATATATATTTTTCCATTTCTTTTTTTTGATTTATTAATGAATTAATAAAATCTTCTATAATGTTTTTAAGTTTTTCATCTTTAGCTTTATCTTTATAAATTGAAAATATTTCTTGACCCATAATAATAGCACTTAAAAAATGATTTAAAATAATTTGTTTATCCATATTACCTTCCTCAAGTAATATTATTTCCAGATATTTTAAATACTAAACATTATAATGAGAATCTAATTTACTATAATCTTTATAATTTATTTTTTTATTTTTACGAATATAATTAGCGGTAATATCTCTATAATTATAAACTTCATTATTATTTGTTAATGAACCAATTAATTTATGAGATGAAAAATAATCATATTTTCTATAAACATTTCTATGTAGAGCAATATAATCTAAAACTGCAACTTTATATGTTTTATTTTGATCAAGAGAAATAGCATTAACATTATAAACACTATTATAACTTGCTTGATTATAAATCTCATTTCCTTTAGCTTCAATAACTAAAATTTCATTATCAAAAGGTAAAGCTTTATATAAAGAAGAATAAGTTAAATTACCTTTATTAATTGAACTTCTTGATTTATTAACTAAACTAAAATCAATATCATATCCTTGACTTAGTGCTTCTTTTGCAATCGCGGTAGCAACTAAGTTAGGAAAAGAAATAGTAGAAGAACAACTATTAGTCATATATCCATTAAAATTACCTAAAGTTTCATTAGCAATATCTTGAATTTCTTGAGTATTATATTGATTATATAATGATACTAAATCTTCATCATAATTTTTAATAGATGTTATTTCACTAACATCATTTTCATGATTAGAATAATTCATTAAACTTATTTCACCATTAGTAATTGATAAATTTATTTCACCATAAGATTGACCATTACAGCTTGCTTGAATAAAAGGAACATTATTAATTAAATATTTTTCATATTGATGAGAATGAGCACAAAAAACAGCATCAGTGTATCTTTTATTACTAATAGGACTAATATCAGTAATAGAAGTATCTATTTGATCAAAAGAAGTATGCGCATCAACAATTACTACATCACAATTTTGATTAACTTTTAATTCGTTAGATAAATCTTTAATAACATTTGTTGGATTAACAAAAGTATAATTATCAATATAATTAGAAGTAATCGAAGTTATTTGTTTTTCACCAATAACTCCAATAATACCAACTTTTAAACCATTTTCTAATTCTTTTATAGTATAACTAGATGCTATATCGCTAGCTTGATCAAGAACAATATTATTTTCTAAATCATAATTATATAAATTAGCACATAAAAAAGGTGTTTGATAATTAGTATCGATATCATATAAAGCTTTATTTTGCTTAATATATTTAGTTGACCAATCAAATTCATGATTACCTAAAGTAAAACAATCAAAACCTATATTATTCATAACTTTAGTTAAGAATTCACCACGATTAGAATTAGACAAAATTGAACCTTGGCACATATCTCCTGAATTTAAAATAAGAGTATTATCTTCTTTTCTTTTATTTTTAAAAAAAGTACCGTATTTTAATAAACCAAGTTCCGAACCATTTTCTTCTATAGATCCATGAAAATCATTAGTGGCTAATAAATGTAATTCTCTAGTAATATTATCATTTTTATTCACGCTGCTATGAGATGAACTTGAAATAGAAGAACTGTTACTGCTAGTGGAACTACTTAAAATAGTGCTAGTAGAGTTACTAACACTTGAATTGATGGAACTAGAAGTTGAATTAACAATAGAGTTGTTAATTATATTACAACTAGTAAGTAATAAACAAAGGAGTAATGTAATGTGCTTTTTCATGTTATTAGAATTTATTTATTTTTTTTATTTTGATATTCAATAGAATTTTTTATAAAACCATAAAATAATGGGTGAGGTCTATTTGGTCTTGATAAAAATTCTGGATGGAATTGACTTGCAATAAAATAAGGATGATTTTTTAATTCAAGAATTTCTACTAAATTTTTATCTTCATTAATACCTGAAGCAATTAAACCATTTTCTTCAAATGATTTTAAATAGGCATTATTAAATTCATAACGATGACGATGTCTTTCTTGAATGTGTTTTTTATTATATAAAGAATACGCTAAAGTATTATCTTTTAAAGTACAATTATATAAACCTAATCTTAATGTACCACCTTTATTAACTACATGTGCTTTATCATCAAGAATAGTTATAACTGGATTAGATGTATTTTCATCAAATTCAGTAGAAGAAGCATCTTTTAAATTTAAAACATTTCTAGCAAATTCAATTGCGCATAATTGCATACCTAAACAAATTCCTAAAAATGGAATATTATTAGTTCTAGCATAATTTATAGCAAGAATTTTACCTTCAACAGCTCTAATACCAAATCCACCAGGGACAAGAATTCCATCGGCATTTTTTAATCTTTCAACATGATTTTCTTCTGTTAATTCTTCAGCAGAAACCCAATCAATTTTAATTTTTTTATTTAAAGCATATCCAGCATGTTTTAATGCTTCATTAACAGATAAATAAGCATCATGTAATTGTACATATTTTCCTACTAAAGCAATATTAATTTCACCTTGAAGATTTTTAATTCTATCAATTAAAGCATTCCATTCACTCATATCAATAGGCTTAGTATGGAAACCAAAATAATCACAAATATAATCATCAACATGTTGAGCATGAAGACTTGTTACTACTTCATATAAAATAGGAGCGTCTTTAGCTTGAATAACTGCTTCTTTTTTTACATCACAAAATAAAGCAATTTTTTCTTTCATTTGTTCATTAATATCAACTTCAGTTCTTAAAATAATCATATCTGGTTGAATACCAATAGATCTTAATTCTTTGACACTATGTTGAGTAGGTTTAGTTTTTAATTCATCAGCTGCTCTTAAATAAGGAACTAAAGTATTATGAATAAAAAAAGTATTTTGAGCCCCAACATCTCTTCTTAATTGTCTAATTGCTTCTAAAAAAGGTAATGATTCAATATCACCAACTGTACCACCAATTTCTGTAATAACAACATCAGCTTTTGATACTTCACCTGCTAATAAAGCTTTTTCTTTTATTTCATTAGTAATATGTGGAATTACTTGAACTGTTTTACCTAAATAATCTCCACGTCTTTCTTTTTCAATAACTGTTGAATAAACTTTACCAGAAGTAATATTTGATTCTTTAGTTAAATTTTCATCAATAAATCTTTCATAATGACCTAAATCAAGGTCTGTTTCTGCTCCATCATCAGTAACAAAAACTTCACCATGTTGATATGGTGACATTGTACCTGGATCAACATTAATATATGGATCAAATTTTTGCATAAAAACTTTTAATCCACGATTTTTTAGTAATCTTCCAATACTAGAAGCGGCTATACCTTTTCCTAAAGAAGATACAACACCGCCTGTAACAAATATATATTTTGCCATTTTATTTTCCTCACAAACTTTTTTTATTATAAATCTACAATTTGTATTTTTCATTAACTATTAATTAAATTTTTTAATTTTTTTCTTAGTTTATTTATAATAAAATCATTAATTAAAAATCATTAATATAATTACAAAAATGATGTAAGAACAAAATATTTAAAAAATGTTTGATTTTTTTAATTTAGGTTGTTAAACTATAAGGGAATAAAATAATCTTTAATTTGGTACAAGAGATGCCGACAAGATTCAAAAATGTAGCTGAGGCTATATTACAATTAAAAGATTTCAAGTGTCTTGTCGCGTTTGTGGCAAGGCATTTTTTCATTTAGGAGGTAAATGAAATGAGATTAAAGACCGTTTTATTTAATGAAATAGCAATGCAAAGAGCATTGAGCCGTATTTCACACGAAATCATTGAAAAGAACAATGGTGTAGAAGATGTTGTCTTGATAGGTATTAAGACAAGGGGTGTGCCAATGACTAATCTCATCAAAGAAAAAATTAAACAAATTGATGGGAGAGAATTACCATCGGGGACTTTGGACATAACTTTGTATCGTGATGATTTATCAGAGTTAGGACAAATGCCATTAGTAAGCGATTCTCACATAGACTTTGACATCAAAGGGAAAAAAGTAATTCTATGCGATGATGTTATTTTTACTGGTAGAACTGTAAGAGCGGCAATAGACGCAATTATGAAACTTGGGCGTCCAAAAACAATTCAGCTAGCGGTGCTTATAGACCGAGGGCATCGTGAATTACCAATAAGAGCTGATTATGTTGGAAAGAATGTCCCTACCTCACTTGATGAAGTAGTTGCAGTCAAATTTAATGAAACAGATGGAGAAATGAATGTTTCATTATATTCAAAAGATTAAAAGAATGGGAGAAAAAACATGGAAAACAATTTAATCTATGGTGTACATGACCGTCCACCATTTGGCAAAACATTAATCTTTGCCTTTCAACAAGTTTTAGCAATTTTAGCAGCTACAATTGCTGTACCAGCAATCGTTGGTAACGGAATGAGTCAATCTGCAGCATTATTTGGCGCAGGTATTGGAACAATCGTTTATTTATTATTTACAAAATTTAAAAGCCCTGTATTCTTAGGAAGTTCATTTGCTTTCATAGGAAGTATGCTTGCTGCATTTGCAGGTGGTGTATCAATGAGTGTTGGATATTTAGGCTTAATCATTGGTGCAGTATTAGCAGGTTTAGTATATGTTATCTTAGCTTTAATAGTTAAAAAATTTGGTGTCGGTTGGGTAAATAAATTAATGCCAGCAGTTGTTGTTGGTCCAACAGTTGCAATTATCGGTTTAAGCTTAGCAGGAAACGCTATTGGAGATTTATTTGCAGGTGGTCTTAAAGATGCTGCAGGAGCTTCAGTTTGTAATCCATATATAGCTGTTTTATGTGGACTTGTTACATTAGGCGTTACTATTGCATGTTCAGTTTATGGTAAAAAGATGGTAAAAATGATACCATTCATTCTTGGCATTTTAGCAGGCTATGCATTAGCAGCTATCTTTACTGGTTTTGGTCATTTATTTAATGTTGACGCTTTAAAAGTAATTAATTTTGGTTTATTTGCTGATATTAAATGGTATCCAGATTTTACTTTCTTAACTGCATTTAAAGGATTTGGTGAATTTACTTGGGCTAGATTAGGAACAATTGCAGTTGCTTATGTTCCAGTTGCATTCGTTGTTTTTGCTGAACATATTGCTGATCATAAAAATTTATCAACAGTTATTGGTAATGATTTATTAGTTGATCCAGGTCTAGATAAAACTTTACTTGGTGATGGTGTTGGTTCTATGGTTGGTGCTATCTTTGGTGGTTGCCCAAATACTACTTATGGAGAATCAGTTGGCTGTGTTGCTATTAGTAGAAATGCATCAGTATCAACAATCTTTACAACTGCTATTATGTGTATTGTTGCTTCATTTGTTGGTCCATTTGTAACATTCTTAGCTACAATTCCTTCTTGTGTTATGGGTGGAGTTTGTATTGCTTTATATGGATTTATTGCTGTATCAGGATTAAAAATGATTCAAGATGTAGATTTAAGTGATAATAGAAATTTATTCGTTGTCTCAGTTATCTTAATTGCAGGTATTGGTGGAATGACATTATCATTTGGCCAAGTTACAATTACAGAAGTTGCTTGTGCTCTTATCTTAGGTATCTTAACTAGAGTATTAGTTAGCTTTAAAAAAGATAAAAAAGAAGAAGTTATAGAAACAAAAACTACTGAAGAAGAAAAAGTAGAAGAACAAAAATAAATAATTTATAAGGAAAATAATTATAATAAAAAAGGAGCTGTAAAAAAATATAATTTTAGAAAATAATTCTAAAATGACTGTTAAAATTACAGTTCTTTTTTTTGTTTTTTAGTAAAAAAAGCATAG
>QWCN01001660.1_pt1 | contig 32858 bp, 26 predicted proteins | sample 1972711 | NCBI WGS metagenome assembly QWCN01 (sample SAMN09866707, study PRJNA288562) | Human gut metagenome isolate term1_stool, whole genome shotgun sequencing... | isolation source: gut | host: Homo sapiens | place: USA: California
TTGCTATACGAATAACGACAGGATGATCAACGACAAAGGCTTTTCCATTCCTCTTTCCGGCAATTCCGATTACAGCTATTTCGCCTCTCTTTCGGCGGACTATCAAAAGGATATTCAGGATCCCGCCGCGATGGCGTGGGGCGCCGTTTCCCCGGGAAGCGCCATGAATAAGACGTATTACGACGCCGCCTACCTCACCCGCATCGAGATCATCAAGGCGACCGATCAAGCGACGATCGATCTGAAGCTGAGCGGGCTTTCGCAGTCGCTCGCCACGGCGATCAATAACGTCTATCAACAGAATAATTGGGATAGAAACACTTGGCCCGCTTATAACGGTCCGGACATTACCTGATCGCCTTTAAGAAAAGGAAATTTGTTATGGACGAATTGCAACAAAACGCGGCGGAATTCGCCGCTGCCCAAGACAAGGGATTGAAAAAAGGGAAAAAGGGCGGAAAAAAATCCTTTCGAAGAAGCGGTTTCGAAGGACTGCTCTGGATAGCCCCCGCGTTTGTGCTGATGCTGATTTTCAGTTACTATCCGCCCGTGGACGCCTTTTATCATTCGCTGACGAATTGGAACGGGACGACGGCTTCGTGGATAGGGCTCAAAAATTTTACAAGGCTCTTTCAGGACACCCTTTTTTGGCGTTCCTGCTGGACGATGGTGGTCCTGACGCTTTCATGTATGCTCATAGGCAACATATGCACCATCGTTCTCGCGGAACTCATCTATAATTGCTCTAATAAGCGCATGAGCTCTTTTTATCGCTTCATGTTCGTCATTCCCGCCATTATTCCGGGAATTGTCACCATCATGCTCTGGGGCAAAATTATATTGAGCGGGCAGTCAAACGGCGTCCTCAACACCATTTTAGGCGCCTTCGGCATCAAACCGCTCGGCTGGTTTTACAGCGAAGACACCGTGCTTTGGTCGATTATCCTCTACGGATTTCCGTGGATGGGCGGCACTAGTTTCCTCATCTATCTGGCGGGGCTGAACAATATTCCCGAATCGGTGGTGGAGGCTTCCAAGCTGGACGGCATCGGCACCTTCAAGCGGGTCTTGTTTATCGATCTGCCCATGCTGAAAGGACAGATAAAATATTTCCTCATCATGGGACTGATCGGGGGCATACAGGGCTATACGCTGCAATATGCCATCACCAACGGCGGACCCGGGGACAGCTATGCGTCCATGGTGCCCGGATACTATATGTATAAGGCCGCCATCAACGATTCGGAGTACGGCTATTCCTGCGCGATGGGCGTGGTGCTGTTCCTCATGATTCTCATCATCACCATCATCAATAATAAATTTATTAAAACGGAGGAGGACTGATATGGAAAAAACGACATCCGTAACTTCTCCTCAGAACGCGAAGGAAATGCCCGAAAAGAAACGCAGGAGAAAGATCCGCCCCGCGCAGGCGGCGCTGCACATCGTTCTCTTTCTCCTTCTCCTTCTGACGCTGTTTCCCTTCTATGTGATGATCGTCAACAGCTTCAAAACGCCTACCCGTTTTCTGACGGCGCCCTTAGCGCTCCCCGACGAATGGGTGTTCTCTTACTATCGTTTCGCCTGGGCAAAGGTGAGCGGATATTTCTTCAACACCATCGTCGTGGCGGCGGCGGAAGTAGTATTGGCGACGCTCATCAATTCGATGGCGGCTTACGGCTTCACGCGTTTCCGCTTCAAGGGTCGGGAAGCGCTGTTCATGGCGATCCTCGCCATCATGATGATCCCGGGCGTGCTGACGCTGATCCCCCAATACGTGCTGGTGCACAATATGGGGCTGACGGGCTCGCTTTGGGGAATCATCCTGCCGCAGCTGGCGTCGCCCTTCAATATTTTCCTCCTGAAAAACTTTTTTGCGGCGCTGCCGCAGGAGGTGTTCGAATCGGCGGAAATGGACGGAGCCTCGGGAATAAGAAAGTATTTCACGTTCGCCATCCCTCTTTCCAAGCCCATCCTTTTCACCGTGGCGCTGACGACGCTGATGGGCTGCTGGAACGACCTCATCTGGCCCCGCCTGATTCTGCTCAAACACGAGGAACTCTATACGATCAGCGTGGGGATCATGGAACTTACCAACAGCTACGGCAACGAATCTTTCGGCATGGGCGTGCCTCTGGCGGCGTACGGGATCGCCTCTCTGCCCCTCCTTATCGCCTTCTTCTTCACTTCCAAACAGTTTATCAGCGGCCTGACGAGCGGCGCGCTGAAAATGTAAAATCATCCCAAAAGAAGGCTCAAAATTCAAAAACCGCGGGTTTTGTCGTTTACGGAAATAAGCGACAAACAAACGCTTGCTCGGTCAAATGATTTTATCACGAAAAAGGGGATATTTATGAATTTGGTATTAAAAAAAATGCGCGGCTTTGCCGTCGGACTTCTAAGCGCGGTCTTTCTCCTGCCCGTCGCCGCCTGCGGCGGTCCCGATTCTTCCGCCGTCGATTCGGGGACGGAGGGGAAAATCGAAAAGCTTTCCGATACGGATTTTGCGCAGGGACTCAGCGTATCGGGACTCCAATCGGGCAATGTCAGCCGCACCTGGTGGAAATATCAGGGCAAGGCGGACGCAAGCGTGCAGCCCTACTGGGAACTCGGTCAATACTGCGATCTTTCCGCCACGCGTTTCCGCAAGAACGCGGACGGCACGGACGCCTGGCGTTATGATTCGTCCCGCAACGACCTCACCTTGGGGACCCTGTTCGACGAGGGATACGGCATAGAGGGGACGGAGGGAAATTACGAAACGCTCACCAATCAATCGGGCAGCAAGAAGGTGAAAGTGGACCGTTCGTCGGGAGAAATACAGCTCGACGTGGACACGAGCAAGGAATACCTGAACGAAGCGGGACAGATCTCTCCCCGCGTCAACGGCGAGGATTGGGTGCATCTCATCTTAGGCCAAAGCGCGGGCGGCTTGCGGGTGACGGAATGGTCGGAAATCTGGGTAGAACTCGATTTTACGCTGACGAAGACGAATATCCTTTCCGAAGAGGGCGGCGCTTCGCAATTTCAATGGATCTTTTCCGTCAAGGATAAGGAGAGCGTCATCGGGGACTATTTCTGGTTCAACCTCACGCTTTACGACAACCGCTATCCCGTCTTTGAGGGGACGCAGATGTACGACGGCGGGAAGGCGGATTCCACGGGAAAATTCATCTATGCGCCGCCCAGCAGTAAGCTGTACGAAGGGAGCATCGAAACGGGCAAGGCATATAAGATACGCCTGAATATTCGTCCTCTCTTGCAGGAAGCGTTCGATATCGCCAAGGAAAAAGGCGCTTTGGAAGAGTCGAAATTCGAAAGTATGGCGCTCAATTCCCTGAATATCGGCTGGGAAGTCACCAATGTGGCGGAGGTGGGCGTGAAGATCTCCCATCTTTCGCTGAACGTGAAAAAGTAAAGGACGGATAACAAAGACATAATGAAGGAACTTATTTGCGACAAATTTTACCGCAACGGCTTCGAATTGCATCACGTGGACAAATTGGTAACCAACCGTCCCATTGCCGTGTTCGATTTAAAGAATACCGCCAAGGCGTATCCCTCCTGGCAGCTGGCGCAGTGGTGCTGCAAAAATAATCTCGCAAACGGCAAAGAGCGGGTGAAGCAGGACGGCACCTATGAAATTTCAGATCCCAGCAAAAAGGTGACGGTGGACGTGGAAAAGGGGATTATTTCTCTCGAACTTTGCACTTCCGACGAATACACGGTGGCGAGGAGAGAGGGAGAGGGCTGGCCTCATATCCTTCTCGAACAGGACTTTCCCTGCAAGCCGAAAGTGACGGGCGCGAAACGCATTCTTTTGAAGATCGATATGAGCGTCGACAAGGCGGAATGCTGCCAGCGAGAGGAATGTAAGGATTTTCATACGGCGCAGTTCTCGTGGATTTTCGCGCTCGCGGATAAGTCGGAGGGAGAGGGACGGGAAGATTTTATCTGGTTCGGCTGTCCGATCTACGATTTCCGTTTTCCCTTCCCGGGCGAATTTCGCGCCAAAGACGGCGGCAAGCCGGAAAATACGGGGAAGTATATCTACTTCATCGATTCTAAAAAGTATCTGAAAGAACCCGTCGCGGTCGGCAGGCGCTTTTCCCTCGAAATAGACGTGACGAAGGAAATGAAAGACGCGATCGAGGACGCAAAATCCAAAGGGTTTCTCCCGTTCAGCCGCCCTGAGGATATCGCGATAAACAACACAAATCTCGGATGGGAGGTGACGGGGACGTTCGACGCGGCGCTGACCTTTTACGGCCTGTCCGTCCAAGTAGAGGAGGATGATGAAAAATAAAAAGTATAAAACGCTGATTGCCGCAACGGTGATCACAGGTGTTTTGGGGAGTTGTATGGGTTGCAATACGAATACGGGCGAGTACTCTTCGTCCGGCAGGGATTCCGTGGAAAGCAGCGTCTTTTCCAGCTTCGAAGAGGAAAAAAAGTGGAACACGATCGGAGAGGGCGATCAGCTGATCGAACGCCCGCTGATCGACGACGAGGAACGCGAGGAATTTTTGAGGGATCTCAACTTTTCGAGAGGATTCGGCGTTTCCGCCTTTCATGCCAATACGTCGGGCGGCATTCCCGTAGGCTATCTCGATTACGACGGACTCAAAGCAGACGGCGAGGACGTGTGGAGCGTGGGGCAGTGGGGCTGCACGAAATCGCTGATGGACGCGGAGTTTGAAAGAAACGGCTCGGTGATCGGCTATTTCGACGGAAGCAAGACCCTTAGATTCGACGCCGCGAAAACGGGCAGCATTGCGCTCGGCATCAAGGGCAGCGTCGAGTACGGAAAGGACGAGGAAGGCAATTATCGGGATCGGCTGGAAGTGACGGAAAACTGGCCTCACAATATCATCGGACAGGGGCTTTCGGGCGAGGTGAAAGGCTCGGAGCGCATCATGTGGGAGGTTTCCTACACCGTCACAGAATGCGCAAGGCTCACCGAGTACCCCGTGAACGCGGAAATGCACGCCGCGCAGTTCCAATGGTTCGTATCCATGTATAACAAAAATCCCGATACGGAGAGTTACGGTCAGTCAGTGTGGTTCGGGTTCAGTATGTTCGATACGCGGTCGATGAACTCCTGCCCCGCGGGCATGGCGGCGTACGACGGCGGCAAGGAAGACAACACGGGGATGTTCATCTATATGTTTTCCCTGTCCCAGGTGGACGATTCGCTCGATTATAACGTCGTCGATAAGCCCTCTTCCGTAGTGGGACAGAGGCGGAACGTAGCCGTAGACGTATTGCCGTTCATCAAAGCGGGCATTATTTCCGCCCAGAAAAAGGGCGCTTTGAAAGGCGCTTCGTGGGAGGACATGGTGTTCAACTCCACCAATATCGGCTGGGAAATTCCCGGCAGTTACGACGTATCCGTGGATATCCATTCCATGAATATGTATAAGGTCAAAAAATAAAAATCAAAAAATTACCGAATGAAAAATTCGGAAAAAATGTCAAGGAGAAAATGACGAAATGAAAAAACAAATTTTTGCGGCTTTTCTGGCTTCTGCTCTGACCGTCGGCATCGGCGGCTCTCTGGTAAAGGCAAACGCGGACGTCGTAGGACAGACGGATACGGGGTATCAGGTTTCGACGGATAAGGTCGCCGTCACATATGCCGAAAACGGCTATTCCACCGTTTCGGGACTGGGAAGCTGGGGCTACTGCGCGTACCTGAGCGAGCCTGTAAAATTCGACGGACTTACGGTCAGCTTCGATTCCGCGGCCCTTGCCAGCGACTGCGTAGGATTCTTTTTCGGCACCGAGTTCCCGGGCGGCAGCGTATTTCCCGGCGGCTTTGCCGTGACGAATTGGAAACTGTACGGCACGCAAAGCCGTCTGGTTTTCGCCGCTAACCATGATTTTAACGGAGCCGCCCTGGTCTATACGACGCCCGAATGCACGACGGCGGGCTTCGGCGTAGCGGACTCCCACGTTTCCACCGCCGTGGAAAGAATGGGATATTCCATAACGTTTGAAGAGTATAACGAAACGCTCTATTCGGTCACGGTGGCGATGACGCATGGCGAAATGTGGACGAACAACGCGAATTACGACGCGGAAGCGAAGACGAGCACCGTGTATCTCAAAAAGGAAACGATGGCGCCTCTGCTCGACGCCAACGGCTATACGCACGTGACATTCGCGGGTTTCCCCAGCGGGGATAATCCCGCCCTCAGCGTCAACGTAAAGGTCGAGGACGATCTGAGTAGAGAATATCAGACGACTTCCGTCGCCCCCGTCAAGGAGAAGATCGCGGCGTACAAGACTGCCGCGGAAGCCATCGCGACGGCGGACGACTACGACGCGGCGATGGCGCTTAGAGAAGAAGCGCTGACCGCGGCAAATGCGCTTCGCGCGAGAGAAAAGGCGGAACAGACGGAAGCGATCGCGGCTGTCGACGAGGCTCTGGCCGCCGATCCCGAGATCGTCGCCGTCGTGAAAAAGGCGGTGCAGGATAAAATCGACGCGGCGACGGCGGCTTTCGACGCGTTCAAGACGGAAAGCAATTTGACGGACGAATCGTACCAGGCTGCTGTGGCGTTGATCCAAACGGCAAAGACGGAGTACGAGGACAGAAAATCCATGCTGGACGAGGCGGCGCAGACGGAACTCGACGAAGCGTTTGCCGAACTCGACTACACCAAAAATTATTATAAGGCGCTTCAATGGGTGGTAGGCTACGAAAAAGCAGTGGCCGCGATCGACCCCGAAGCGGCGACGGTCGGCGACGACATCGCGGCGGTGAAGGCGATGAAGAACGCCCTGGCGGGAAGTTCCACCGAAACGCTGATCAACGGTATGAACGAAACGGATAAGGCGGCGATAAGCGCCCGCATCGCGGCGGCGGACACGGCTCTTGCGGCGGCGGAAGAAGCCGCTTCCTCGGCGGTGAAAGAGTCTTACCTTACGGCACTCGAAACGGCTCTTGAAAAGGATTTGGTCACTTCGTATGCCAATATTCAATCGGCGTTCGCCGTTTTGGATAACCTCAAAGAAAACGTCGCCATCGTAGAGGCAGACGGGGCGCTCTATACCCGCTACACGACGGCGGTGGAAACGCTGTATAAGGCTTTGGAAGATTTTGTTTCCGGGGCGATCACCGATCTTTCCCAAAGTTTGGACGGGGAATTTCCTACGCTCGATTCCTTCCTGCAAGTGAGATCGGCGTATAGCCAGATCGTGCTCGATTTATTGGACGAGGAGCGGGAAGATTATACGCAGATCGTGGAGGCGCACGAAGCGCTCACCGAGAAATTGCAGGCAAACTTGTGGTATAACTTCTCGCAGACGGGGCTTTCCACCGTGGAGCAGAACGATACGGGCGTATATTTCGAAATGACCGCGAAATTTCCCGCGCGCATCAATTATAACGAAAAACTCGACATGACGACGGGGATCACCGCGGAAATAGAATTTACGAATATCGCGTACTACAACGGCGATAAGACGGAGTCGGGCGCGTCCAAGGGCGCAAACAACATTTCCATCAACTTCCTTTCCGCTCCCGATTCGTATAAATCCATGGCATCGGGACTGAACATCATCATTTGGCTGTTCGAACAGGAATCCTCCGTGGATATCGTCAACGCGCGGGATCAGAGCGTGGCGCACGGCGTCATTTCCACCCCCATCAACGGCGGAAAACTCACCATTTCGGTTCGCCACGGAATGTACGAGGATTTTGCGGCGGGAGAAAGTTATAAGGCGTATATCGTCACTATCAACGGTCAGGAGATCGTCCTTGCCGACACGCTCGCAGAGTCGAACGGCATGGAGATTTCCGACGAATGCTATTTCTCCTTCGGCTCGTTTGCGGACTATACGGCGGATCCCAACTGCTTTACGCTCCTGAGCGTCAACGATACGAAATTTGCCAAACAAACGCCCGCGCCCGGTCCGGATTCTTCCTCTTCTTCCTCTTCTTCCTCCGGCGAAGAAACGTCTTCTTCGGAAAACAGCAGTCAGGGCGGCTCTTCGTCTTCGGGCGGCGGCTGCAACGGCTGCGGCAGCATCATGACGGGCGGCATCGCGGGTATCGCGGCTGTCGGCGCGGCGGTTTCCATAATCCTGACGGGCAAAAAGAGAAAGAAGGACTAACCGGGTCCTTTGCTTGCTCGGGACAATAAAGGAGGAAAAACGGGCGCGACGCGTTTTCGTTGCTCCTCACTGTAAAATCGGGAAACAACGGATACGGGAAACGAAATCTGTTTTCCGTATCCTGCTTCCTGGAAAGGAATCAAAGATATGTTCGGATTGGATAAAGACAAAAATTTTTGCGAATGGGAGTACGACGTGGATAAAGAGCCGTTGCTGGCGGCTCTGTTCACGACGGGAAACGGGTATATGGGCGTGCGCGGCAGCTTCGAGGAGTTCGGTTCCCTGCGCGTGCAGGGCGCTTTTGTCCGCGGCTATATCGACGAGATCATAGAGGTCTGCGAGCCGTTTGCCAATAACGAGTACATGAAGAAATACTATCTCGACGAAGAAGCGCTGAAAAGCTTTGAAAAACAGGATTCCTGCGTGAATATGCACGACTTTCTCACGGTGAAAATCGTTGTGGGCGGCTGCGTCTTCTATCCGTGGGAAGGGAAACTTCTTTCCTGGACGCGTTTTCTCGATCCCTCGCGCGGCGTCTATACCCGCCGCGCGGTCTGGGAAGACGAAAGGGGAAGAAAGACGCGGCTCGAATTCGTCAGATTCGCCTCCTTCGAAACTCAGCACCTCTATTGTCAGCGCGTGACGGCAACTCCCTTGAATCATTCCGAGCCGGTGGAACTGATCTCCGCGGTGGATACTCTCCGCAAGACGGGCGGGCAGATCGTCACCGCGTCGGACGAAACGAAAATCGAGGGAGATAGCATAATTCATCGCTTCCATGCCCTCAACAAATACAAATTTGCGGCGGAATATTTCGTCAAAAACAACTTCCCCGACGGAGAACTTTTCCCCTATGAGGAAAACGGCGTCGTCGGAATCCGCTGCGCCGCGAAACAAGCGGAAAGCTACACTTTGGAAAAATTCACTTTCGTGGCGACGCAGCGGGATTGCGAAGAGCCTTTGCATTCGTTCGTTTCAAAAAGCTGCGCTTCTCTCGATTTTTCCTTTGCAGAACGCTTGTCGGCGCACGAAAGGGCGTATCGGGCGTATTTCGAACCGATGGATATCCGCATCGAAGGGGACGACGAGGCGGACGGATATCTGCGTTTTGCTTCCTATCATACGGCGATTTCCGCGCCTATGCACGACAGCGTGCACGGCATTTCCGCCAAGGGGCTTACGGGGGAGAGGTATAATCAGTTCGTCTGGTGGGATTCGGAGATCCACCAGCTTCCCTTTTTCCTCGCCGCGGCGCCCGCAACGGCAAAAAATCTGTTGATGTATCGCTATCGGATGCTTCCGAAGTCCCGGGAAAACGCCGCCGCCGCGGGAATGAAGGGGGCAAAATACGCGTTCTGTTCCTCCGTCGAGGGCGACGAACGGGTATGGAAATACGTGCGCCATCCCTTTATGCAGGTACATATCAATTCCGATGTGCCGATGGGCGTTCTGCATTACTATTTCGCTACGGGCGACGAGCGTTTTTTAAGGGGCTGCGGAATGGAAATGATGCTCGAATGCCTGCGCTTTTGGACGAGTCGTGTGACGAAGAAAAACGACCGTTATGAAATTTTGCGGGTGACGGGCACGGACGAACATCACCCTTACGTGGACAACGACGCCTACACCAATTACTGCGTGCAATATCTCTTCAAGGAATTTCTCTTTCTCGCGGAGGAGCTTTCGTACCCTTTGGAAAAGGAAGAAAAGAGCCTCTTTTGCGAGATCGCGGAAAAATTGTATCTGCCTCAATCGCAGTGCGGCCTGATTCCTCAGTTCGACGGTTACTTTTCCCTTTCGCGGACGCTGGAAGAGGCGGGCGGCGGCTCCTTAAAACAGTTTCAGATGAAAAAGAGCGGACTGTATCACAAGAGTCAGGTCATCAAACAGCCGGACGTCATGCTGCTCTATACGCTGGCGGACGTGGGACTGGAAGAGAACGGCTACGCCGTCAATTGGGACTATTATGAACGGATGTGCGAAACCAGCTCTTCTCTGACCTTTCCCGTCCACGCCATCGCGGCGGCGGATAACGGCAGAATGCTCTCCTTTTACGAGTATTTCATGAAGACCTTAAAGATCGACGTGGACGACATTCACGGCGTAGGGTGGCAGGGCGTGCACAGCGGCTGCCTTGCGGGGGGCTATCTCTCCGTGCTCCGCGGCGTATTCGGCGTCCGCGCGCGGAAAGAGTGTCTGGAACTTCATCCCAATCCCATGCCTTTTTGGAAAAAGATAGAGATGCGGACTTTTTATCGGGGGCGGCTCGTCGGCTTGACTGCGGAAGGGGAAAAGTTTTCCCTGACGCTTTTGAAGGGCTCGCCTTTCCCCGTCCGCTTCGACGGCGAAGAGTTTTTGCTGAAAGAAAAAAAAGAAAAAATATGCGGCTTCGGTCGGGGAGGAAAATCATGAAACTTTTTCAAAGAAGCGCGGCGTGCGTTGCCGCCGCATTCGTCCTGGCGGCGCTCGGCGCCTGCGGCGGCGAAAATACGGACGGGAAGGAAAGCGGAAGCGTTCCGTCCTCGTCGGAAGAAACGACCGAAAAGGCGGATACTCTGGTGAAAAATTTTTGGGATTCGGACGTCATGTACGACGAAACGGTGATCTTAGTGGCGGAAACGGACGAAGGCGGGGAGATCGTTTCCCTTCCCGCGGGCAACCTACTCTTTAAAGCGGACGAAATACTCGAAGTCAAGCAATATTTCCATGCCGACAACGCGGGCGTCGTTTCCTTTAAACAGGGCGTGGATTACGAATACGCCGACGGTACGATCACCGCCAAGGGGACGTTGAAAGAGGACATCGAGGGCAAAAAGACCTCGGTGGAAACCTCTATGCCGTATATCACCGACCGTCAATGGAAAGGTTTGGACGTCTTTCCCGGCTGCGGGACGACGAATACGGGGATTCCCTCGTCCGAAGGAGATTGGCAGATTCCCTATACGGAAAGCTATCAAATCGTGCAGATGCAGATTTCCGTCACCTACCGCCATACGGAGAAGTGGACGAAATCCGTTCCCGCCTATCAGGGCGAAACGCTTTCCCGCGTCGTTTCGAAATTGAAACGGAAGGAAAAAACGGAAATTCTCGTCTTCGGGGACAGCATTTCCACAGGCTCCAATTCCAGCAGTATTCTCGGCATCGTGCCGAATCTGCAACCCTGGTATGAACTGATGAGCAAAAATCTCGCCCGACGTTACGGCGCCGAGGTATTTCTCACCAATAAATCGATGGGCGGATGGACGAGCGCGCAGGGAGTCAGCGACGCGGAAAACGAGGGCTGGGTCAAAGGGCAGCTCGTCAAACAGACGGGGCTTCCCAAGCTTCTCGCCACGGAGCTTTCGGACTATTCCCCCGATCTGGCGATCATCGGCTTCGGCATGAACGACGCCACTTTAAATATCGGACTCAACGCTTACGCCAATAATATCAAAAAAATGATCGACTGTATCCGCGCGCGCAACGCCGACTGCGATATCATTCTCCTCGGCACCATGCTCGCCAATCCTCAGGCAAAGGATCAGAGCAAGAATCAGAAGGAGTATTCCGCGCTGAACGTCAAAATCGCGCAGCTTTACGAGCACGTCGCCTGCGTGGACGTCGGCGCCATGCATCAGGACATTTTGGACAGCGGCAAGAAATATATGGACATCACGGGCAATAACGTCAATCATCCCAACGACTTTATGGCGCGCGTCTACGCGATGAATCTCCTTTCCGCTTTGGTGGAGTCATGAGCGCGCGGATAAAAAAGGCTTCGCTGCTGTTGTCCGCGGCTTTGGCGGCGGTTTTGCTCTGCGGCTGTTTCGCGGGCGGCTCGGACGATTCGGGCGCCGCAAACGCCTCTTCTTCGGAAAGCGTCGCTTCGGGGTCTTCCGCCGGAGAAGCCGAACTTCCCGAAGAAAACAACTATTTGAAAGACACTTCTTTTGAAAAAGGCTTTCGCGTCTATAAGACGACGGAAGGCGTGGGGGACTTTCACGCCCTTCCCCTCGAAACTTCTCTTTCGAACGTGCAGCCCGATTGGACCTTGGCGCAGTGGGCGAGCAAATACGACATTATCGGCGCGCAGCGCACGGCGGCGTTCGGAGAAGTGAGTTTTGTATGCGGCGAAACCTCTCCTCCCGCCAAGCGGGTGGACGTCAACACCCGCACGGGAAACATCTCGCTGGAACTCAATGCGGAAACGGAATACGAAAGGGACCGTTTGAACGGCGAACAGTGGCCGCATCTGCTCATCGGGCAGGATTGGGCGGGAGAGGAACTCTTGCGTATTGCGGATATGCAGTCGCTCGTTTTGCGCATGGATTACGAAGTGACGAAGATAGAGGACAAATCCTACTCCGCGCCCAACCCCGCCCTGCACTGCGCCCAGTTCGTCTGGTACGTCACCTTGCAGAACAGGAACGCGGACAGCGCGGATTTCGGCAAATACGTGTGGTTTGGCTTGAACTTGTTTGACAACCGCATGGCGGGCAGCGTCAGCGACGGCTTCGCGGCGCAGGACGGCGGCAAGGAGCAGAACACGGGCGCGTTTATTTATCAGCCCTCCTCGGCCGTTTGGGCAGATGACGGCCGCGTGCCGTCGGCGGGAGAGGAAAAAGAGGTCCGTTTTGATATCGTGGAAGAGGCGCGGTCGGCGTATGAACTCGCCGTGGAGAGAAACTTTCTCGGCTCCACCCGCTTTGAGGATCTCTATATCGGCTCCACAAACCTCGGCTTCGAAGTGACGGGGACATACAATATTGCCGCGAAAATCGGCAATCTCGGGATCGTGTGGCGGGAAAAGGCGCAAACGCTGCCCCCGCAGAACAAACAATAAAGATAGGTCGAAGGAGGAACTATTCATGAGGGGAAAAAGACTAAGGACTCTCGTCGGCTGCCTTTCCGCCGCGGCTCTGCTTGCGGCGGGGCTTCAACTCGGGAATACGGAAATAAAAGGGCAGACCGCAGTGACTTTTGCGGAAGAAAGCACGGGGCAGGTATTCGATGAGAAACATATTGCCCTCACCCTAGCCGCGATTACCGACCCGCATATCGGGTATGGAAGGAATGAGGAAATTTTCGACAATACGCTCGAAGTACTGAGCGAGTTTGCGCCCCAGGGCATCGACGTATTTCTCTCCGCGGGCGACAACACGCAAGACGGGAAAAAAGCGCAGGTAGATACGTTCATGGGCGTGTTGCGCAAACATTACGATTTGACGCAGGTTCCCGCCGTCGTCGCGCACGGCAATCACGATACGTATTGGTCGGGCTGCATGACAACGGAGGAATTTTACGACGCTTTCGGGGAGGATATGTATACTTTCGATGTGGATAAAGAGAGCGCCAAAAAGGGAAACCGTCACATCGTCTTTAACGGCTATCATTTCCTGACGGTGCAGATTCAGACGTTTATGCCCAATTATAACAATCTTTCGTCGGAAACGAGCGCCTGGCTGAGGACGACTCTCGCCAAAATCGACAAAGAAGCGCCGGAAAAGCCCATTTTCATCTCCTGCCATTCCCCGCAGATGAATACGATATACGGCAGCTATGAAAGCGACGAAACGGGTATCTGGGGCGCGTCCAAGGATTTCGACGCCATTCTCAACAACTATCCGCAGGCGTTTTTAATCAGCGGCCACACCCATTACGCCAATAACAACGAATTGTCGATCATGCAGACGGGCTATACGAGCTTTACGCCCGGCGGCTCGTCCGACGTTGCGGCGAATAAAGATACGGTGGAAACGGCGAGCGGCAATATGCCCGACGCCCGCTCGCGTTCCCAGGGCACAATCGTCGAAGTGGACGAAAACGACAACGTGCGCATCACCCGCATCGATTTCGTCAAGAGAAAACAGATAAAGGACGTGTGGATAGTCCCCGCTCCCAAAGCGGATAAATCCCACCTCGCTTATTATACGGCGGCGCGCGCGGATAAAAACCACGCCCCTTTCTTCGGCTCTGCCGCCTCCATGGAACTTGTCCCCTCGGGCACGGATAAGGCGAGGATAGACTATTCCAAAGCGTTCGACGACGACATGGTATACAGCTATACGATCACGCTGAAAAATGCGGGCGGCACCGCTTTAAGCTCTGTATCCACCCTTTCGCCCTGGATAGACTATCCCGATCTTCGTGAGATTCCCGACACTCTTTCCTATACCTTCACGGGTCTTACGCTTACGTATCCGTGCACGGTGGAAATCGTCGCCAAAGATTGCTGGGGCGCGGAGAGCCCCGCGTTTTCCAAAACTTTCGAGGATCCTACGGAAAAGGACATCGCCGCGGCGGCGGAGTTCGATGAGAAGCTGGAAGCGCTGGGCGAGGTCACGCAGGATTCGTACGAGCAGATTTTCGCGCTGAGAAAGGAATACAACGCGATGAGCTATTCCCGCAGGGCGCGCGTTTCCAAATATTCCGTCCTGCAAGCGGCGGAGAACAAATATTATCGGACTTGGTGCGTTTCGGACGAGATCAAAAACAACGCCTTGAAAAAGGATTCGTATTATACTCTCATCCCTTCTTCGACGAGGGGAAAGCTCGAAGATTCCGACTTTTGCGGCGTGCGGGTGAGCTGGACGGGCGCCACGATGAATAACGCGGTCGGCGTCGACCGCACTTTCGATATGGACGGACTCACGCTCTGTTTCGGCGGACTGGAATTCGAAGGGGATTCCAAGATACTCGGCTTTATGTTCTCTTCCGCTCCCAAAGATAAATACACGGAAAACGAGAATCTGCTCGTATATATCGATTTCGAGGAAGGCAAGCTCTATTTGGCGAACGGAAAGCAAAGCTCTCTCTTAGGCTCTGCAAACTGCTTGAAATACGACAACGCGGTGAGGCGTCCCTTCCAATTGAAGACGGTGAAGAAAGGGGAGGAATTCGAATTGCGGATTGCCGTTTACGGCTTTGAAGAAGCAGCGTTCTCTATTCCTTCCTCCGCCGTTTACGGAAGCGAGCACCTCACCGATACTTCCGCCGTGTACTTTTCCGTCACGCCCTGGGCAAAATCCGTTTCGGGGGAAATGGAGATCTATGCGGCATATCAGGCGCAGGCGGAGCCGCTTCCTCCCGACGATTCCTCCGGCGGGAATTCCTCGTCCGAAACGCAGACTTCGGAAAATTCCCAAGGCGGAAACGCGGGCTGTTCGGGCTGCGGTTCGGTGGCGGGCGCGGCGATTCTTCCCGCGGCGGCGCTCGCGTTCTTTGTATTGAAAAAGAAAAAATAAAGGGGCAGGGAAGCGGTAAATTAAAAATCTGCGGATCAAGTCATCATGTTTGAAAAAGCCAAATGGACGGCGTATCCCTTTTTCGAAGCGCCGCTGATTATCAAAAAATTTACGGGAAAAGCGGGAAGCGCGACTCTTGCCGTCTGCGGTCTGGGCTGGTACGAGGTCTATCTCAACGGCGTCCGCGTCAACGAAGGGGAGTTTTTTCAACCCGCGCAGTCCGACTATCACGAACGGAATTTAAAGACTCTCCTCTATCCCGTGACGGGCACTTTTTCGCATCGCATCTACTACAACGTTTTCGAAGTGGGAGAATACGTCCGCGACGGCGAAAATGAACTGAAAATCCTTCTCGGCAACGGGTGGTATCGCCAGCGCGTCCGCCGCTGCGAGGGGGATACCTCCTATTCCGATTCTTTGAAGCTCCTTTTCGAATTGACGCTTTCGAATGGCGAAAAAGTGTTTTCCGACGGCACGCTCGTCTATCGGGACAGTTTTATCAGGGAAAACAATCTCTATGCGGGCGAAATCCGGGATATGCGCTTTCGGACGGAGAAAGAGGAACGGGCGGAGGAGATTCCCGCGCCCTCCGCACGCCTGCTGTTGCAGACGTGTCCGCCCGATGAAATTTACGATACGCGCCCGTGTAAGCCGATGGGGAACGGGATTTACGACGCGGGTCTAAACGGCGCAGGACGCTTGCAATTCGTTGCCGACCGCGACTGTGAAAGGGTCTTCGTCCGCTACGCCGAGGAGTTGTATCCCGACGGAACTTTGGATTTTTCGACGGCGGCTTTGGGCACTTCCCTGATCCAAAAGGACGAATTTTTAAACGTGGCGAGGGGACAGACTCTCACCACCTCCTTCACCTGGCACGGCTTCCGCTACGCGCAGATAGAAGGCGGGGCGCAGGCGAAGGACGTCAGAGCGGAATATATCGCCACGAGGCTCCCGTTGATCGGGCGTTTCGAGAGCAGCGAGCCCATGCTGAACTGGCTGTACGAAACGGCGTCGCGTACCATTCGTTCGAACGTTCACGGGGGTGTCCCGTCCGATTGTCCTCACCGCGAAAGATTGGGCTATACGGCGGACGGTCAGCTCGCCGCGGAAACGGCGCTCTGGCTCTTCGACGCCGAAAAAGTATACTTAAAATGGCTCGGGGATATTCTCGACGGTCAGGAAGCGGACGGACATATTCAGCATACCGCCCCTTTCGAGGGCGGGGGCGGCGGACCTGCGGGCTGGGGCGGAGCGGTCGTGCTGTTGCCCTATAAGCTCTATTTGATGACGGGGAATCTTTCCGCGGCGCAGGAGGCTTTTTCCGCGATGGAAAGCTGGTGCCGCTTCACCCTCTCCGCACTCGAAAACGGGTTGATTTGCAGCGAACGAGAGGGAGGTTGGTGCCTGGGAGAATGGTGCGCGCCCGCGAAGCTCTGCTTGGAGGAACCCTTTGTCAACACCTGCCTTTTCGTGCGCATACTCGATTTTTTCGAGGTGCTCTGTATGCTTTTAAAACGCGAATTTCTCTTTTCCGACGCCCGCCGCGCTTGTCGGGAGGGAATCCTGACCCGCTATTACGACGCGGCTAAGGACTGCTTCGGCGGCGGAAAACAGGGCGCGGATTTGTTTGCGTTCGCCGCGGGGCTGGGCAGCGAGAAGGCAAAGCGCCGCGCCGAGAGATACTATCGGACGCATCCCGTCGATACGGGCATTTTCGGCACAGAGCTCTTATTCGATTTTTTGGCGGAAAGGAAGCGGGAAGACGTTATTTTCAAGCTGTTTACGGATAGGGAGTACCCTTCTTATGGCTATATGCGCGAACGGGGCGCCACGACGTTTTGGGAAACTTGGCGGGGAGATGACGCGGTTTCTCACAATCATCCGATGTTTTCCGCTCCTGTCAAGCACCTCTTTGTTTCCTTTTTGGGAATCCATCCGATTCCCGCGGAAAAGCGGGTGTTGATCTGCCCCCGTTATGCGGGCGTTCAAAGCTGCCGCGGAAAGGTGCGCCTTTTCGGACAGGAAATAGAAGTGGAAGAGGAATTTGCCGACGGCGCGCTCTCCCGCGTTTGCGTCCTTTTGCCCGCCCGCGCGGAAGGCGTAAGCGTGGAGTTAAAAATCGGGCGCAAAAAATATTCGGTGCGGGACGGCTGCTTTATTTTACGGAAAAACAGAAAAAATCAGATGACTTCCGTTTAAATAAATTCCATATCGCAACGGAAAATCGAACGGAAGAAAACTTGCCGGAATTTCTTTCGGCAAGCCTTTTTTATTTAAAAATTTCTTGGGAAAAGTGGACTCGACCGCCGACAATACATGGTCATAAGAGTTATATAAAAAGGGTTTACTCGATTCCTTGCAAAATAAGAGCTTTTATTAAGAGGAGAAAAAGATATGAAATTGATCACGACTTCCCGAGAGGGCGGAAAATGGCAGGAAAGGGAGTTTGTCTTTGCGGGAGGCATAAAGAGCGGCATTCCGCTGGTCATAGTGGACGAAACGAAGACCTATCAGACGCACATGGGATTCGGCGCGGCGTTTACGGAAGCGGCGGCGCTGACGCTTCGGGAGGCGGGCGCAAAGCGGGAGGAGGTGATCCGCGCCTGTTTCGGAAAAGAGGGACTGCGCTATCGCCTCGGGCGCGTGCCTATTCATAGCTGCGATTTCAGCACGGGACTTTGGACGTATGCGCGGGAAAACGACAGGGAACTTGCGTCTTTCGATCTCTCGCACGACGACGCGCTCCTCGTTCCGCTCATAAAGGATTGCAAGAAAGAATGCGGGGAGTTATTTTTGATGGCGTCCCCGTGGAGTCCGCCCGCCTGGATGAAGGAAAACGGCAGTATGCTGCACGGCGGAAAATTGAAGAGGGATTGTTATTCCATTTGGGCGGACTACTTCGTAAAATATATTTTGGAAATGAAAAAGCGCGGCCTGAAAATAGACGTCGTGAGCGTACAGAACGAAACGGAAGCCGTACAGGTATGGGAATCGTGCGTGTATACGGCGGAGGAAGAGGCGGCGTTCGTCAAAGTGCTCCATAAAGCGTTCGAAAGAGCGGGAATAGCCGCGAAAATCGCGGTGGTGGACCATAACCGCGACATCGTGGTAAACAGGTGCCTGAAAGAATTTGCCGACGAAGAGGTGCGGTCCGCGGTTTGGGGGATCGCCTATCATTGGTATTGTTCGGAGCGCAGCGAAAATCTTTCCCTCCTGCACGCCTTGTATCCCGAAAAGCATATTTTTCTCAGCGAGTGCTCGGTGGAGCTGGGCGGGGAAGAGATCGGCGACTGGACCCACGCGGAGAGATACGGGCGCCAGATCATACGCGATTTCAATCACGGCAGCGAAGGCTGGATCGATTGGAATCTTGCTCTCGACGAGCAGGGCGGGCCGAATCATGTGGGCAACTACTGCGAAGCCCCCGTGATGTATCATCGGAAAAAGGGCGAAGTTCTCTATCAACCGAGCTATTACTATATCGGTCACTTTTCGAGATTTATAGAAAAGGGCGCGAAGCGGATTTTCTGTGAAACGGATACGGACAAGAAACTGTACGCCGTCGCCTATAAAAATCCGAACGGGACTCTCGTCTGCGCAATTCAAAACGAGGAGGGTGAGCAGGAGATCAACCTCGTCGTAAACGGAAATCCCGCGCGGCTTACGCTTCCCGCGCATTCCATTCAGACGCTTTTGACCGAAAGTTCCAAAGAGCGCAAGGAAAGATAGAAAAGTCTTTTGCGCGGTTTAAAAAGCGCCGTTTTATCGGAAAAATACAACGTGGTTTTCGCGGGCTTGAATTTTCGCGGAAAGATGACAGGCGCCGCGGGCAGGAAATTTCCGACAACTCCCGAAAATTTAACATAACGAAAAACGGGCGGTCTTTTGCGGCTGTCCGTTTTTGCTGTTTGCGGCTATAAACCGAAAGAGAGCGAAATGAAGACTCTCGCGGTAAGAAAAGGCAAAAAATCTCTCGCGCCGCTCGGGGCATAACGTTCGGCTGCTTTTTATCCGTCCGCGCGCCGCCTTTTTCTGTTTAAGAGCCGCTTGGCGAAATCTTTAAACGGATAGGAATTTTTTACTTGCTTTTAGAGCGCGGGATATGGTAAAATACTCCTAAGGTACAAAACTTTGAGCGGAAGAAAAGAAAGGAATTTTGGGGGAAAACGAATATGTATAATTATGACCACGAAATAGAGATGCCTAAGGACAAAGCGATGCGTAAGTTTTTATGGGACGACTATTTTCATGACAGCGCTGTCCGATCGATCGCTTTTCAGGAAAAAGGCGTGTTGCGCATTACTTTGGTTTCGTGTCTGGATCAAGAGGAGGCTTATGCAAGGATAAAGGGCACAGAGGCGGAAAAGAGAGAATATTTAATAAAGAATGAAGATAAATTCGTCTATTATTTATATTTCGAAAACGTTTTTCATTTTTCTCTGCAAAGCGCGGTGGATTGGACGGAATATATCAACGGGCGTTTTAAAGACAGCGCGTGCCTTAGAATTATGCAGACCTGGACGTCCGCGCCCCTGTATCATCTGCGTATGCAGTTTGCGGACGGATTTTGCGACGTCGTATTTAAAAGCTTTAAGATCAGAAAGAAAATCGGCAGGATCAATTATCGCCGCCGCGAAGAAATCGGCACAACCGCCTCTATTCCCATGGACAGCCATTATTTTTCCTCAAAAGAGTCCAAAATACGCATAGGGGAGGGCGAGGAAAATTATTTTCACAGGACGGCAAACTTTGAAAAATACCTTGCGCAAGCCGAAAGCGGAGAAGATTTTGATCGTTTTATCGCCATGACGGTACTCTACGAAAAGAAATACGAAAATTTATTGGCAATTGCGCGCAAAAATCTGATTTTGGATCCCGCATGGATGGATTCGGGCGTATATGCCGCCTATCTTTTAGGGAAACTCGGAACGAAAGAGGATATTCGTAAGTTATACGAATATCATGCCTTTTTAAACAAAACGACTGCGGGCGAAAAAAATTATCCCTATAACACTTTTTCGGAAAGGACGGTGCTGGATTCCATCGAGATGTTATCTCTGAAATCGGAAGAGAACGAAAAATAAAGAGGGTCGGAAAAATTTTTAGCGGTCTTAAAAAGTCTGAAACGGAAAGGAATCCGAATGAGAGTATTAACGGAAAAAGAGAAGAAACTCAACGTCATACGGCTGATCCTCTGCGCGGTATGCCTGTCCGCCATGGGGATACTCGGCGTTTACAATCTGACGCGGCTGCGCTTTCCTGCGGCGAAAACTTCGGACGCGGCAAGCGCGGCGTTTATCTATATTGCCACGGCGCTTCCGTTTCTGTTGTTTTCCGTGTTAGCGGCGAAAAAATCTCTGCGAAAAGCCGCGCCCGTCTTGCTCATGTTCGCCTTGTCTTACGTCGTCAGGATCGGTTTTGCCGATTTTAAGAGCATAGACTATACGGAATTTCTCTCGAAATGGGTGGAAGAGTACCGCCAAATGCCGCTGGGGGAATGTTTTACAAAGCAGGTGGGCAATTATCCGCCCCTTTATAATTATTTTCTCATTCTCTTTTCCCGCCTGCCCGTCAGCGATCTCTATCTCATCAAGACGCTGTCTTTCTACGGGGAAGTCGTCACCGCGGTGTTTGCCGTAAAGATCGTCGCCGCCGTGAAAAGGGAGCCCTTCCATTGGCTGTGGCTGGGAATCCTCTTGCTGCTGCCCGTGTATATGACCAATTCCAGCCAATGGGGGCAGTGCGACACGCTGTACGTCATGTGCGCAGTCGCGGGAATTTATTTTGCGCTTTGCCGCAAGTCCCTTTTGTGCTGCGCCCTCATGGGGCTGGGGCTTGCGTTTAAGATGCAGGTGATCCTCCTCTATCCCGTCTGTCTGATCCTGCTTCTCGTGAAAGACGAAGACGGGGGAAAATATCTGCGCTGGCGGGACATTTGGATCGCCCCGCTCGTCTTTTTTGTCGTCAGCGGCATCCCCGTATTCTTCGGCGGAAGCTTTTTTAAGAGCATCGAGGTCTTTTTCACTCAGATGACGGCGGGAAACGGCGCGAAGGACCTCAACGGACATTGTCCGAATCTTTTGCTCCCGTTCATCGGCGTTCCCAAAGACTGGGCGGTGTACTACGTCATTCTGGCGTTTTTTCTCCTCGTCACCGCAGCCGTGGATACCTTTGTCGTCGTGCACGCGCTGAAATCTTCCCGTTTTGTTCTTTCCCGGGAAAAAATAGTGTTTCTCTGCGTGTTTTTGCCGCTCGTTTCCGTATTTTTCATGCCGAAAATGCTGGATAGATTTTTCTATCTCGCGGAAATTTTTTCGTTTGTCTATTTTGCAATCAGGGAAGACAAAAATTCCCTTACGGCTTACATCGCTTTGGAAACGGGCGTCTGGATGATGTATGTGCGTTTTCTTTTAAGGACGCATCCCGTCGCGTGGTGCCTTTCCCCGCTGTTTACGTTCGCCGCGGTCATCTGGCAGACGATGCGCTTTTTCGAATATTTCCCTCCGCCCGAAAAATGGAAACGGAAAAAGAAAATCGCGCCTACTCTTCCTCAATGAAAATCGTTTTCCGAAAGCCCCGCATTCTCGGGGCTTTTTATATACAACCACGGCGGTATTCTTTTTCTCTGAAAACATATTTTTTAAGCGCGCCGCCTTCCTACCCGGCGAAAAAACGTAAAAGTTTCCGCGCCTACGAAACGCCGCAAGGCAAGGACAAGGTTCGCTTTTTGCCTGTGCGCGCAAAACGAAAAAAATTTCGAAAATCTCTTGACAAACGCATATTGTTGTGCTATATTTAATACAGATAATACAGATTGTGACGGTATTATTAAAAAACGAAGAAAGGAAAAGGCTATGGAAACGCGCTCGAAGGGGAAATTGAACGTATATCAAAGCATCGTTGCCGAGTATAAAAAGCTGATGGAACTCGGCGCGATCGTATACGGAGAAAAACTGCCTTCCTGCCGGGCGCTCGCTTTGGAGCGTGGGATCAATCCCAACACGGTGGAAAAAGCGTATTCGGCGCTGGAAAAAGAGGGGTATATCCGTATCCTGCCCAAAAAGGGCGCCTATGCCGATTACGCGGATGCCGACGAGAAAAAGCGACTGGAAGAGGTAAAAAAACAGCTTATTCTTTTCAAGACTTCGGGCGTGACGCGCGCGGAAATAGAGAGGGCGGCGGACGAGGTGTATGCCGAATCGTCGTCAGAATTTTAAAACTTTCAAGGATAGCGGCAAAAAACGCGGCGCCGCAAGAGGGGAGGATAGAAAATCGCAATGATAGAAATTAAGAATCTCAGCAAAAGTTACGGGAAAACGTCGGTGTTGGAAAAAGTGAATCTGACCGTATCCGAAGGCTCTGTATTCGGATTGGTAGGCATCAACGGCGCGGGAAAATCGACGCTGTTAAGACTGATCTCGGGCGTATTGAAGCCGAACGAAGGGGAAATTTTCGTAGACGGAGAACTTGTATACGAAAACGAGAAAGCGAAAGGCAAGATGTTCTTTTTGCCCGACGATCCCTATTATACGCCCAATATCAACAGCAAGGGCCTGGCGGAACTCTATAAGACCTTTTACGATTTTAACGAGGAAACATACGCGCAGTATCTCGACAAATTTAAACTCAGCGAAAAAGCGCCCATCCGCAATTTTTCAAAGGGCATGAAGCGTCAGGTATTCGTGTCTTTGGCTCTGGCGGTCAGACCCAAATATCTGCTTTTGGACGAAGCGTTCGACGGGCTTGACCCGCTCGCGCGCATGGTGTTCAAGCGCGGACTTATCGAGCTGGTGGAGGAGAAGAAGAGCGCCGTCATCATTTCCAGCCATTCTCTGCGAGAATTGGAGGACATCTCTGACAGCTACGGACTTTTGGATCATAAGACGATCACCTGTTCGGGCGATCTCGAAAGCGACCTCGAAAAAGTCCATAAATTCCAGGCTGCGTTCGAGGGTGAGATCGACGAAAGTATGCTGGGCTTCAAGCCCATGTCGTTCAGCAAAACGGGTCGGGTTGTCAAGATCGTGGCGAAGGGGGACGCCGGGGAGATTCTCCGCTGTCTGAACGCTCTCCGACCGTTGTTCGTCGAAGAGATCCCCGTCGACTTCGAGGAATTGTTTGCGTGTGAAGTGGAAAGCAGGGGGTACCTTAAATGATTCGCTATCTGAAATATGAACTGAAAAAGAATTTCTGGACGCTCGTCGTCCTGACGGCGATCGCCGTGATTGTTTATGTCGTGACCGTTTCCACCTCGAAACTGTTTTCTACGGGAACATACGGGATTTTCAATCAAGATCCTCAGATCAGTCTTATCTATACGATTCTCGGAATTTTCTGCGCGGTTGTTCCCGTGCTCATGTACTCCTTTAAGATGAATAAGCGCAGCGTAGACGCTTTCTATTCCCTGCCGATAAAAAAGGAAAAGATGTATCTCGTCAAAACCCTGATGGGGCTGCTTCTCGTTCTGATACCCTATACGATCGCCTATTGGCTGGGATTTTTGACGATCGCTTTGCGGGAGAATTATTTTCACTTGATATATTATATCCCCGGATACTTCGGCGGACTTCTCTTCGGCGTGTGCCTGTACGGACTTTATGCGTTTGCATTCACCCGTGCCAATCGCGTCGTAGACGGCGTCGTGTTCATGCTGGCGTACACCTTCATCGGATTCCTTATTGTGGCGGGAGGAGGGGAAATATACTATTCTCTCAGCGGTCACAGGAGCGATCTTGCCCTCTCTCACTTCTTCTCGTTCGGCGGATTGATGGCGTTCGAAACGAATATAGCGACTCTGATACAGGAAGGGACAATCAAAACGAACGTCGGGGCCCCGAGTGCCAGCTGGATGCCGACTTCCGATGTCATCTGGGAGCCGACTATATTTCTCTATCCGATTTTGCTCGCTGCGGCGAGTTATGCGCTCATGTTCCTATTATTGAGGCGGGAAAAGGCGGAGAATGCGGAGCAAAATTCCGATTCCTGGTTCGGTTATCGCGTAATGATTCCCTTATACATCGTTGCGTTTTTTACCTGTATTTCCTATTCTTTGGATATGCTGCCACTTTATATCTGCGTTATCGCCATAGGCGCCGTTATTATGACGATCGTCTACACCCGTAAAATTCTCTTCAATTGGCGCTATTGGGTGATGATCGCCGCTTCCGTCGCCGTCGGACTCGTCCTGCATATAACCTTTCTTTGAATTGCCGTTCCCTTACACGTGTTCAATAAGGTGCGAGTATAAAAAGAAGTCTTGCAATCTCTTTAAAGCGGCGCGGACTTAAAAAAGGGTAAAGAACTCCCGCGGGGAATAAGCTCGCGGGAGTCTTTTGGTTCAGATTAAGGTTTCGTATTCGGAATATAGTTCGTCCAAGGCGTTTTTTACCTCTTCCAGCCTCTTGCATTTCTCGCTCAAAAGGGTGTAATTCCCCGTGACTTCGGGAGAGGTCAACTGCTCGTTGATATCGTTTTCCTCGGATTCCAGAGCGGAAATCGTTTCTTCGATCTCTTTGATCCGCAGCCGTTTTTTTGTTTCGGCGGCGCGTTCCTCCTTGGTGCGGTAACCCGCTTCCTTCTGCTTGGCGGGGGCAGGGGAGCGGCTTGCGCTTTCCGCCTTTTCCGCGGCTTCTTTCAAGGCGGTTTTATAGGCATTATATTCCTCATAGCCGCCTTTGAATTCGGTGACGGATCCGTTAGAAAGCTCCACGATTTTTCCGGCCAGCGCCTGAATGAAATATCGGTCGTGCGATACGAACAAAACGCTGCCGTCGAACTGTTTTAAGGCTTCTTCCAGACTTTCTCTCGCGGGCAGGTCGAGATGGTTGGTCGGCTCGTCGAGAATGAGAAAATTTCCGTTTTCGCACTCGAAAACGGCGAGGGCAAGCTTTGCCCTCTCTCCGCCCGACAGCATCCGCACTCTTTTATCCATGTCCTCCGCATCGAGTTTTGCCTGCGCCAGAATATTTCTCACCCGAGTCTGATCCCATAACACGTGCCGCTCCCAAAGTTCGCTGAGAACGGTGTTTTCGGGATTCAGATTGGCGTTTTCCTGATCGTAACAGGCGACTTTTACGAATCTGCCCAGTTTTACGGCGGGATTTTTTCCGCGGACGATCTCTTTGACGAGGGTGGATTTGCCTGTGCCGTTGTCGCCGACGACGGCGCATTTTTCTCCCCGCATCACGGTGAAGGAAGCGCCTTTTAAAAGCTGTTTTTCACCTGCGAAAAGGTCGAGCGCGGCGACGTCCAGCACTTTTTCATACGGTTTTTCGGCATAGGAAAAGAAAAAACGAGGCGGCGAAGGCGGCAGTTTCGGCTTTTCGATGAGTTCCATCTTTTCCAGCTTTTTCACGCGGCTCAGAGCGGATTTCGCCGTGGTGGCGCGCACGAGGTTCTTATCCACGTATTCCTGTAAGTGCGCGATTTCTTCCTGCTGCTTTTCGTATTCCTTTAAAATCCGCGCGTTCTTTTCGGCTTTTAAAAGCTTGTATTTCGTATAATTTCCCTTGAAGGCGCAAAGCCGTTTGTTTTCCAGCTCGTATATCTCGCGAACGATTTTGTCGAGAAAATACCTGTCGTGGGAAACGGTCAGAATGGCGCCCTTGTACGCGGTGAGATAGTCTTCCAGCCAGAACAGCGTTTTGATGTCGAGATGGTTGGTCGGTTCGTCGAGAATGAGCAGTTCGGGCTCTTCGAGAAGCAGCCGACAGAGTTTCAGGCGCGTCTTTTCTCCGCCGGACATGGTGGAAATGCGCTGTCCGTAAAATTCCCCGAATCCCATGCCGTTCAAAACGGTGCGGATGCGGATCTCGTAATGGTAGCTGTCGCGCGCGGCGATCTGCCTGTTTAAAGTTTCGTATTTTCCCGCCAGGGCGCGGTATTCCTGCGAGCCTTCCTTGACGAGCGAAATGCTTTTTTCCACCTCCCGAAGCGACTCGATGGCGCGTATGTCCGCGGCGAAAATGTCTTTCATCTCCTCGAAAACGGTATTGTCCGAATCGTAACCGCCGTTTTGTGCGAGGTATCCGATCCGAATGCCGTTCTTTTTGAAAATATAGCCGCTTTCAGGCTCCAATTCGGACAATATCAGGCGGATGAGGGTGGTTTTTCCCTCGCCGTTCGCGCCGATAAGTCCTACCCTGTCCCCCTCGGACAGTGTGAACGAAATATTTTCGAGAAGGGACGCCCCCGCAAAGCCGAAGGATAGATTTTCGGCAGAAACTAACATGATTTTATCCTCCCGTCAGGTAAAAAGCGCGCTTTTTTGCGCAAAATAGAAATATGAAATATAATCCTCAATTGGAAAAAATCCGCCTTTTGGAAACGGAGCTTGCCGCCGCCGATCCCGACCGCGCCGCAAAACTCACCCGTGAGATCGTCCGTCTAAAAGCCGCGGCGTTTCACCGCGACGACGATGCGTGACGCTTCGCATTTTCTCGGCGGACAAGGCGTATCTTCCGTTCTTTCTCCCCGCCGCGCCGTAGGTTTCCCGTAAGGGCGCGTTTTGTTCCCTTTGAAACAGGCTCGAATGAAACCGTTTCAAAGGAGAAAACTTAAAAATCCCATTTCGGGATATATTTTTCTCCCGACGAGGAACGCTTTTGGAGAAACAGGTTTTCTATGCCCAGCGCAAACGCTTCGTTCAAAACGCTCTCGTATTCCCGCGCGGTCACGGGGCGGCGGAGTTCGGGAAATTTCTCCGTTTCCCCGAAGGGGGTGTATTGGCTCATTAAGCTCAAATACGCCGTAGCGGGCATTTCCCGTTTAAACCATTTCAAAACTTCGAAAGAATCGGCAACGCCCAGCGGCATAAGGAGATGCCGCACGATGATCCCCGACAGCATTTTTCCCTCTCCGTCCATGCGGAGAGGCTTTTTTGCCATAAAAGAGATCGCTTCGCTTGCCCGCTCGAAATAATCTTCCCGCCCCGTATATCGTTTGGACAAAATAGAGGATACGAATTTCATATCGGGCAGATAAATATCCACAAAATCGTCGATAAGCTTTAAAGTATCGACTTTTTCGTAGCCGCTCGAATTGTAAACGACGGGGATTTTCGGCTTATAAAGTTCAAAGGCAGGCAGCAGGTAAGGGACGACGTGAGAGGGCGTCACGAGGGAAATATTCTCCGCGCCGCGGTCTTCCAATTCTTTGAAAATGTCCGCGAGCCGCGCGGGAGTGACGGTTTGTCCGCGCCGGGCGCGGGAAACTTCGTAGTTTTGGCAAAAGACGCAGCGGAGATTGCAGCCGCAGAAAAAAATCGTTCCGCTTCCTTTGCGAAAGGAAATACAAGGTTCCTCGAAAGGGTGCAGGTAATATTTGGCGATCTTTAACGCGGAAACGCCGCAGGCGCCCGCTTTGCCCGACAGCCTATCCGCGCCGCATTCCACGGGGCATAAACGACAGCTTTTCAATAAATTTTCTCTTTCGGCAATCCGTTTGTCCATATCATTCATTATAACACGGGCGCCGAAAATTTGCAAGCGCAATGCGGCATAAAGCGCAAAGCCGCATACGAATAAGTTGACAAAAGAGCGGGAAGAGAGTATAATATATAGAATCTCCGAAGGGACAAGTTCGTTTCCGCGGAGAAAATTTGCGGGCAAATCCCAGCCGCCCGCAAACTAACTATGTTAAAAAGAGGATTTTTTACATGAAAAAGTTTTTTACCAGCGAAAGCGTCACGGAGGGGCATCCCGATAAGGTCTGCGATCAGATTTCGGACGGGATTCTCGACGCGATTTTGGCGGAGGACCCGATGGCGCGTGCGGCGATAGAATGCTGCGCGGCGTACGATCAGCTCCTCATCATGGGCGAAGTGACCACGACGGCGAAAGTGGATTACGAAGAAACGGCAAGGGCAATCATCAAGCGCATCGGCTATGATTTCGGCTCTTTTGCGTACGACAGATGCAAGATCGTCGTAGCGATCCACGAGCAGTCGCCCGATATTGCGATGGGCGTCAACGCCTCTATCGAAAAGAAGACAAAGGGAGCGGGCAGCGAAGAGGACGCGCTGGGCGCGGGAGATCAGGGAATGATGTTCGGGTATGCCTGCCGCGAAACGGAGGAATTGATGCCTCTGCCCATTTTGCTCTCTCATAAACTCGCGATGCGCCTCACGCGGGTGAGAAAGAGCGGTCTTTTGCCCTATCTGCGGCCGGACGGAAAGACACAGGTGACGGTGGAATACGACGATAAGCGCGCGGTGCGCGTGGACGCGGTGGTGGTTTCTTCCCAGCACGATAAAATGATCTCGCAGGAGCAGCTTCGTGCGGACGTCAAGAAATATGTGATAGACGAGGTGATTCCCGCGGAATTTCTGGACGAAAATACGAAATTTTACATCAATCCGACGGGCAGATTCGAAATCGGCGGACCGCAGGGCGATTCGGGCTTGACGGGACGCAAGATCATCGTCGATACTTACGGCGGCAGATGCGCGCACGGCGGCGGCGCATTCTCGGGCAAGGACTGCACCAAAGTGGACAGAAGCGCGGCTTATTTTATCCGTTATATTGCCAAGAATATGGTGGCGGCCGGACTTGCGGACGAAATCGAGATACAGGTCGCCTACGCGATCGGCGTGGCGAATCCCGTTTCCGTGTTCGTGGACAGTTTCGGCACGGGCAGGCTCGCGGACGATCAACTCGCAGACATCGTCAAAAAGGAATTCGACCTGCGCCCTTACGCCATTATCCGCTCGCTGGGATTGAGAAATCCCATTTACTCGAAGACCTCCTCTTACGGTCATTTCGGACGGGACGGCTTTCCTTGGGAGCGCACCGATCGCGCGGAGGATTTGAAAAAATATCTCGCGTGATTGCGACGGAAACGGCGCCCTTCTTGTATGGACCTTCTCTAAGCGGCAAAGGACGGACGCGAAAAGTTCGGGATAATCGGAAATTTTTATGCAAAAAAGGCGTGCCAAACGGCGCGCCTTTTCCGATTGCGCGCGTTTCAAGGACAAAAACGCGCTTTTCTGCATAGTTTCGAGTATCGCTGCCGCGAAAAAATCCTCGCATCCTGCGGGATTTTTTGATTCTTTGCCCCGTTTCGCTTGACAAATGTAAACCATTGATATAAAATTAGGTTTACATTAATTAAGGGAAAAAGAAAAAATGGAAGAAAAAGAGCAGACGAAGGAAAAGGCGGCCCGAGGGAAGAGAATGGCGAAAAGCGCCGCAAGGGAAATCTGTTATACGGCGATGTTCGTAGCGATTATAACGGTATGCGCGTGGATATCGATACCGATCGGAGAAATTCCGATCACGCTGCAAACGATGGGCGTATGCCTGGCGGCGGCTCTTTTGGGTTGGAAGCGGGGCGCGATCGCGACGGCGGTCTACATATTGCTGGGGCTTTGCGGCGTTCCCGTATTTACGGGATTTACGGGCGGGGTCGCCAAGCTCGTTTTGCCGACGGGCGGCTATATCGTGGGCTTTTTGTTCACGGCGCTGATCGTAGGCGCCGCCTCTGATTATATAAAGATTAAGAACGTTTTGGCGCGCATGGCGGTGCTGGCGGCGGCGATGGCGGTGGGGATAGCGGTGTGTTACGCGTTCGGAACGGCGTGGTTTATGGCCCTGTACGCGCGGGCGGAAAAAAGCATCACCTTGGCGGGAGCGCTTTCTCTCTGCGTGGTGCCGTATCTCCTGCCCGATCTCGTGAAAGTTATTTTTGCGGCGGCGCTCGTGGCGAAATTGAAAAAATACATGAAAATATAAAACGAAGAAAAGCGTTTTCGACAAATCGGAATTTGTAGAGAAGCAAACAATTACGGGAGAGATGAAAATGCGGTCAGATAAACAAATTTATGATACTATTTTGAATTTTGCAAAAGCAGATGAACGTATTCGCATGGTTACTTTAGAGGGATCCAGAACAAATATAAATATTTCACCGGATGATTTTCAGGATTTTGATGTTACTTTTTTTGTTACAGATATGCATAGCTTCACAAACGACGATAAATGGTTGGATGTGTTCGGGGAGAGGTTAATCTTACAGAAACCTGAAGATATGGAATTATTTCCGGCGGAAGAAAAAGGATTCTCTTATTTAATGCTGTTTACCGATGATATTAAAATAGATTTAACTTTGCTTCCGCTAGACTTGATCGACGAATATTTCGTATGGGATAAGTTGGTAAAATTACTGCTGGATAAAGATAACCGTATTGAACAGCCGCCGGTGTCAACAGACATAGATTACCATTTGCGGCCGCCAACAAAACGAATGTTTGATGACTGCTGTAATGAGTTTTGGAATACTGTGCCATATGTAGTAAAAGGCTTATGCCGCAAAGAAATTCTTTTTGCTATCGACCATATGAATGATATAGTACGAAAAGAATTGCTCCGCATGATATCATGGCGGGTTGGCTTAGAAAAGGGCTTTCATTTCAGCTTAGGAAAAAATTTTAAATTTTTAAGGCGGTATCTCCCGGAAAAATTTTGGCAACGACTTATGAGCACTTATAAAATGGATTCTTATACACATATGTGGGAATCCTTAGAAGAGTGTATGTCATTATTTCGGAATGTTTCGGCAGAGGTGGCGCGCCGGTTGGATTGCCCGTATCCACCGTATGATGAAAAAATCAGTAACTATGTGATTCGGCAAAAGGCAAAATACGGTATAGAAGATAATAATAAATAACGAAGTTTCAATGAGAAACCAATTTTAAATCGATAATTCAACTATCAGCAGGCCGAATAAGGGCGTGCTGATTTTTTGTTTTATGGCGCCCGACTTTACAAAGGTATGCGATTATAAGTTATGCCGGTCAAATCGTCCATTTTGAGAATATGCCCGCTTCATGAGGGATTGCGGGGCTTCGCCTTGAAATGTTTTGCCGCTTTATGACGACCGAAAAAGCTATTGACGCAATAAAAACTTCCCCTCTCCGAAAATGCTCGGAGAGGGGTTGCTTGTAAGCGCGGTTTTATCACTCGATGTTCAAGTCGGGCGTGGCGTCTATTTCGTCGGAAACGTATTTTCCGTTCTTTTTCCTTTGGCGCACACATTCGGACAAAAGGTATTCTATCTGCCCGTTGACGGAGCGGAAATCGTCCTCCGCCCAAGCGGCGATGGCGTCGTACAGCCTGGGGGAGAGGCGAAGGGGGACCTGCTTTTTTTGATTTTCGGTCATCTCAATATAAGCTTCCGGAATTGACGATCGGCTGCGCGTCGTGATTGCCGCACAGGACCACCAGAAGATTGGATACCATCGCCGCTTTCCGTTCCTCGTCCAGAGTCACCACGTTGTTTTCATTCAGTCTTTCGAGTGCCATTTCCACCATTCCCACGGCGCCGTCCACGATCATCTTTCGCGCGTCGATGATAGCGGAAGCCTGCTGGCGCTGTAACATAACGGCGGCAATTTCGGGCGCGTAAGCGAGATAGGTGATGCGCGCCTCGATAATTTCGATGCCCGCCTCGTTGACTCTTTGCTGTATCTCGTCGCGAATCCTTCCCGCCACCACCTCGCTGGAACCGCGCAGACTGCCTTCGTCCGCCACGCCGTCGCCCGTCGTATCCACGCCCGGCGCAATATCGTAAGGATAAATGCGCACGATATTTCTCAGCGCGCTGTCGCATTGCAGGGACAGGTACTCCTTGTAATTGTCCACGTTGAACACCGCTTTCGCCGTATCCACGACCTTCCACATCACTGCAATGCCGATCTCTACGGGATTGCCGAGGCAATCGTTGATTTTCTGACGATTGTTGTTCAAAGTCATGATTTTGAGCGAAATTTTCTTGTTCGCCAATTCCGCGGCTTCCGCGCTGTTCGCTTTGGCAGCGGGCAGTAAGGCGCGGGTGTTCACGTCCCCGCTCTGATTGAGTTTCGTTTTCGAGGCGGGATTGACGGCGGTACAGAAGGGGTTTACAAAATAAAATCCTTCTCCTTTCAGCGTCCCCACGTATTTCCCGAACAGCGTCAACACGAGCGCCTCCTGCGGTTTGAGGACTTTAAGCCCGGGAATGAGGATCATGGGCACGAACATAAGTATGACGCCCACGAGCACAAGGGGCGAGTCGCTTATCGCGCCGCCGATGATCAGTGCAAAAGACGCGACGAACAAAGCGATGATGACGATCAGCGCAAACATACCCCGCTTTTTGTTCTTCAATACAATTTCCTGCATTTTTCAATTCTCCTTATATGTTTTTGATATTAAAATCATATCATAATGCAAAAGCAGATATTTTATATAGGGCTGATGATATATGGGATTTTGCAAAATATAATAATAATAAAGTAACAAAATCAACAGGAGGAATTTTAGAACCATATTATGCAATGGTTCAAGTTGATGGTAAAGTAGAAGTTGGATTGATACAAGTATATACACCAAATCAAAAACAAAATTTGATATCATATTTAATAGGAACTACTGAAAATGGTATGAATAAGTTGCATTTGTACAAATTTTTACAAGATAGTAATGTTGTAGGACCAATTCAGTTGGAAAAACAAATAGAACAAGATGATGCAATTTCAAA
>QWCN01001662.1_pt1 | contig 32853 bp, 30 predicted proteins | sample 1972711 | NCBI WGS metagenome assembly QWCN01 (sample SAMN09866707, study PRJNA288562) | Human gut metagenome isolate term1_stool, whole genome shotgun sequencing... | isolation source: gut | host: Homo sapiens | place: USA: California
AAGAAAATGCCGTTGCTGCTGTTTCATATGCATAATTAAGCAGGGCATCTCCGGCTAAGATCCCCATGGCTTCGCCATATACGCTGTGTGTTGTTTTTTTCCCTCTGCGGTATTCATCATTATCCATTGCCGGCAGATCATCATGTACTAATGAATACGTGTGTATCATCTCGATCGCTGCTGCAAAGGGTTCGATACTCTTTGAACTTCCTGCAAACAATTTATAGGTTTCGATCATTAACATCGGACGCAGACGTTTTCCACCTGCTAACATACTGTAATTCATCGCTTCTAAGATTGTCTTCTGGTATCCTTTTTCTTCCGGAAGATATCTTTGTATCAGTTTTTCAATCTCCTGTGCCCTGTATGTCAACTCTAACTGCATATCCATATGTCAATCCTCCACTTCCTCTTATCCTTCAAATGATTCTAACTCACCCTGCTCATTTATCACAAGCATTTTCTTTTCAACCTTATCTATCTTATCATTGCACTGTTTCAGCTTTTTCATACCTGTTTCATATAGCCGGAACGAATCTTCTAACGATATCTCGCTCGATTCCATATGATTTAAGATTTCTTCGATCTCCGTAAATAAATCCTCTAAATTAGCTGTCCGTTTCTCTGCCATCACGACTGCCCTTCTTTTTATTATTTTTATCAGGAATGACCTCTGTCACTTCTGCCATGATCCTGCCGTCCTGCAAATGTACCTGCATGGTATCTCCTTTTCTGACGCTTTGGATATCACTGATACGTTTTCCTGATCCATCTACTACAAATGCAAGTCCCTGACTTAATTTCTTCGCCGGTGAAACTCCATCGATGCGTTCTGATAACATACGAAGCCGATGCCTGCTCTCTGTGAGTTTCTCTTTCATCTTCTGATAGAGCCGTTCTTCTAAACCTGCTGCATACTGTCTTTCGCTATTCAACTGGTTCTTTGAGCTTTTTAACTGTAAACGGTTAAAATATCCAAGATACCTGCTGCGCGTCAGTTCCTGTTTCTGTTTCATCAAAAAGTTTAATCTGCGTTCTAGGGCCTGCATATCATACATCAGCTCCTGCACATCATAGACTGCAAGTTCAGCAGCTGCCGAAGGTGTCGGTGCACGCAGGTCAGAAACAAAATCTGCGATCGTATTATCTGTTTCATGTCCTACTGCAGAAATGACAGGTATTTCACATTCAAAGATCGCACGCGCCACGATCTCCTCATTAAATGCCCAGAGATCTTCGATCGATCCTCCGCCACGTCCTACGATGATAACATCCACCTGTCTGTCCTCTAATGCCCGTATACCATTGACAATGCTCTCCGCTGCTCCTTCTCCCTGCACTTTTGCAGGATATAAGATCAGCTGCACATAAGGATTCCTTCTTCCTGCGATATTGCGGATATCCTGTATTGCAGCTCCGGTAGAAGCAGTAACAATCCCTAGCGTCTTTATGTACTTTGGAATCGCTTTTTTGTATTCGCGAGCGAACATTCCCATTTCTTCAAGCGTTTTCTTTAACGCTTCATACTTAAGAAACAGATCACCTTCGCCGTCTTTTTGGATCTCTCTTGCATAGAGCTGGTATTTTCCGTCCCGTTCATAGACTTCGATCGAACCGGTGATAAGTACCTTATCCCCATCTTTCATTCTAAATCCTAATCCCTTGCGGTTTCCCAAAAACATAACAGCCGGTATGGCTGCTTTTTCATCTTTGACCGTAAAATAGATATGTCCTGTCGAATGATATTTACAGTTTGAGATCTCTCCTTTTATGCAGATACTACGAAGCATAAAATCCTGTGCAAACATATTTTTGATGTAAGCATTGACCTGACTTACCGAATATGTGTTTTTTCTCATGCGATCTTTGCTAAGACACCATTCACAAATGCCGGTGAACTGTCTGTTCCATATCTTTTTGCTAATTCTACGGCTTCATTGATCGCTACTTTCGTAGGAATATCTTCTTCAAACTTGATCTCATAAACTGCCAGACGTAAAAGTGTCAGATCAACTTTTCCCATGCGGCTGGTCTTCCAGCCGGTTGCAGCTTCATTGATCATTTCATCGATCTGTGTGATATTTGCAATGACTGCATCAATCTTGTTCTGAATATAGACAGCATCTGCATCCGCAGTTTCTCCTTCTTCAGTCTGATATTTTAACTGCTCTGATAAATCTTCTCCCTGATGAAATTCTATACGGAATAAGATCTGAAATACCTGCTCTCTGATTTCTCGTCGTGTCATTGTAGTTCTTCCTTCCTAATAAAGTAAAAAGTGTGCGCATGACGCACACTTTATCTGCTCTTTCCCATATCCACACTGGCAATTCTGATATTTACACCGGACACTTCAAGCCCTGTCATATTCTCGATCGCACTCTTGACTTTCTCCTGTACCTTAGAAGATACATCAATGATCGTGTAGCCATACGCGATATTCAGTGCAACATCAACACTGACAACACCATCTATCACTTCTACCCGGATGCCCTTTGAAAGGTTCTTCATTCCAAGTTTACTTACTAATTCATTTGTTATATTCCCTGCCATGGAACTGACACCCTCTACTTCAGTAGCTGCCAGCCCTGCAATGATCGCCACTACTTCGTCTGCGATCTTTACTTCGCCTAATTTATCGTCTTTGATCTTAAATCCTTTTCTATCCTCAGCCATTTTAATACCTCCTAAGTGATATAATAATAGTATTATAACAAATTATTCTCTTTTTGGAAACAAAAAAAATGTTCTCTTTTTATTCTGCTTCTGCAAAATCACAGAATGAATCCCCTTGTTCTGATTTAAACGTATACGCTTCTTTCAACTCCTGATATTCTACCTGAAAACTCCCTTCCATATCCAGATACGACTGTGCCTGTGCGATCTCTGTCAGAAGTTCTGCTAAATGCGGTGCTAACATCTCTGCTGCTTTTTCATCTGTAACAGTATCTTCTATAATCTCTGCTTCTGCATACAGCCGGATGATAAAATCATCTAAATCATTCTCATCATCAATCTGTAATCTGCTGATATAGGAATTATTGCAATTTGCGATCAGATTTTTTACATAAGATGTTGTAGAAAGAATCCTTGACTGTGCTACATCTTCCGCTTCTAAATATATCTTACAATTAAATTTCATCATATCCTCCATGTCCTCTGATATCTGTATATGTCCATGTGACGAACAGTAACAGTATACCCGCTTCTGCCTGTATCATCAAGTTTTTTCTAATGTACCATATGCTAATTGTTCAAATTCACTGATCGGAATCGGCTTCGCAAAATAATATCCCTGCATGATCTCACAATCTAATCCGTTTAGGTGTTCCGCCTGTTCTTTTGTTTCCACACCTTCCACACAGACATTCACATGGATCGCTGTTGCAAGTTCTCCGACCATTTTTACAAATGCATTGGAGAAATCATCTTTTCCGATATCAATGATAAAGCAGCGGTCGATTTTTATGACATCGATCGGCATCTCCCTGATATGGTTTAAAGATGAATATCCCGTACCGAAATCATCGAGAGCAACACGCACACCAAGATGCCTGATATCCGCAAGGATCCGTTTCATGCGGCTCATATCGTTGACTGCAAGACTTTCCGTCACTTCCAGAGTCAGATTCTGTGGGGTGATCCTCGTCTCCTCGATCACATGCGCAATCCGCTCCACAATATCGTTCTGTAAAAGCTGTACGACAGACAGATTGACATTCACCTTATACTCCGGGTGTCCCATATCATTCCAGTATTTGCAGTGGATACATGCCTCCCGCAGGACGAATTCTCCGATCGGATTGATCAGGCCTAAATACTCTGCAAGCGGAATGAAATCTGCCGGCGGGATCAGACCGAGTTCGCCGGAATTCCAGCGGATCAGTGCCTCCGCACCGGCACATGGATTTCCCTCTTTTGTAATATTTACAATCGGCTGGAAATATACCTCAAATTCACTGAAAGCATTTCGTGTGGCATTGCGCATGTTTTTTTCAAGGTCAAGCCGTTTGTAAGAGGTGGACTCCACGTTGTCATCATAAAACTCGATACGGTTCTTTCCTGCACATTTTGCAGAATAAAGTGCAATATCGGCTTTCTTGATCAATTCTTCCACCGTATCCCCGTCTGCCGGAAAGCGAACGACTCCCATACTCATCGTACAGTAATAATCCGTCCCTTTTAGCATCCACGGTTTCGTGAACAGCGCCTTGATCTCATCTAAGATCTGCTGGAGCATCGCCATATGATGATGCGCCAATATGATAATGAACTCATCACCACCCATACGGTAACAGTTATTCTCCACACCGGGAATTCTCTGCAGACTGCCGGAAATATTCTTAAGCAGCACATCTCCATACTGATGACCGAGTCCGTCATTGATATGTTTAAAATCATCCAGATCGATGTAAAGCAGCGCTCCCTCACCGCCAAACTCCTTCGTCTGACGGATATAACGCTCTAAATCCTGTTCACAGCGCATCCGGTTATACAATCCGGTCAGGAAATCATTGTTTGCCTGACGCTCAATCTTCTGCTGATACAGCTTTTTGTCTGTCACATCATAAATGGTACACAAAAGGACCTTTCTTCCATCCACCCAGTTAATCCTTGTACTGTGCAGATCAAACCAGCGGTTTTCTTCTTTCGAATAAACCTCCCTGAAATACAGGCTGTCCTCCGATTGCGCTCCCTGTCTTAAACATTCCTCAATACCTGCACTTCGCACATCTTCCCCAAATGCTTTACGAAAGTGCTGGTTTGTATACAGGATCGTATTTTCCTGTGTATCCATCACATAGATCCCACATCCCACATTTTCAAGGATTGCTTCTAACGATGCATACGAACTGGCAAGTGAATTTTTTGCAATGCGTTTTACCAGAATCGTCTGTATGATTCTTCGGACATCATTGACAAACTTGATTTCTCCGCCGTCCCAGATGCGCTCTTTTTCATCCTCGCAAAAGCAGACGTACATTCCCGTTTTCCCGCTGACGTCGATTGGAAGGAATAACCCGGCTTTCATCTTCTGTACTTCAAACATTCTGCGGAACGCTTCCGGCATCATTGAATCTGCCGAAATCATATATGGTTTTCCATTAAAAAATGGCAGTTCTTCTTTTGAAATGTTCTGTGATGCCTCCATCCGTGATTCTCTTCCCGCAGAACAATACTCGCTGATCATGTTGACCGTCGTGCCGTCTATATTTTCCCGGAATAAAACAGCCGCTGAAATTCCAAGATACTCACATGCTTCTTTTAAGATATCATGAACAATCTTATCAAAACCCTCCTCCGACTCGAGCATACGGACGATTGCCGTCATCGCCTCATTGCGTTTTAATTCCGTCTCCATCTGTATTTCCGACTCCCGGCTCTTTAAAAATGCCTCCTGCGCCAAAAGTTCTTCTAATTTGACGGCAAACATCTGCTTTGACAGCGTCTCTAAAAACTCGATCGACTTATAATAGCGTTCCGGTGTTGTCCGCATAATATAATCCGGCACATCGCAGCCGGCATCTTCCATAACGCCGGTCACGATCCAGATCGCAGACACCTCTCCACTTACCTTTACTGCCACTCCACACATCCGGATCCCGTCTGCCCCACAATCCTCTTCGATCACACTTTCGATCCTGCTGTTTAACAGCCTCTCTAACAGTCCGATATGTCTGTCCATGTCGATCACACTGCCCAGATACTCAAGTTCTTCCTTTGAACCATATGTCTTCGTTACTTCCGTGCGATTTTTGTCAAGACATCTTAAATACAGGTTATTTGCGTCGCAAAACCGATCCTGCAGATTCTGCATCAGTGTTGCATCCAAAAGTATCTGTTCTGATTTCAAAGCATCCTCTTCCTTCTTCCTGCTCAAAAATGCCATTTCCCTCTACCCCTTTATTCCAACGATATACAGACTAAAATGACGCTTTTCCGAAATCACAAATTCCTGTATCAGCCTGTATTCCGTATGCAGACGAAGTTGTTTCTTTACCATACCTTCCTCATTTGAATAAAAAATCATCACTCCGCCCGGTGCTAAAATTTCTTTCGACTTTTCAAAAAAAGAAGCATACAGTGCGTCCATCTCACTTCGTGACTGTTTCCCCCGCACCGGCATATTGGTAATAATCTCATCAAACAGATAATCGTGTTTAAAATCAAAATAATCTCTATGGATAAAATTGATCTTTTCCCCTGCCAAAGAAGCGTTCTCCCTTGCGCCTTCGATTGCCGGTCCAAAAATATCGATTCCGTACTTTTCTCTTGCCGGTTGTGCAATGTCCCTCTCAATAAGCATCGTGCCGACTCCGCAAAACGGATCTAAAATCTGTGCGTTCTCTTTCAGATAGGGTTTTGCCAGCGATACAAGCATCGCTGCAAGTGACGGATGGATAGATGCCGCCACCACATTTTTCCGGTAGGAAAAACGTCGCATCGGAATGGTATACAATTTTAAAAATGGTGCAAAACTTCCATCTTTTTTCTTTATCAGACGAATCTCTGTCTCATAATCACCGGTCGAATTGATCAGCCATCTCGCCGACACACGCTCTAACTGTATCGCGAACTTTTTCGCAAAAGAAGCTCTTTTGTCATTCTCCATATCAGCCCGGATCTCCACGCGGAACCGAAACGGCGTACCCTGCTTATGACACTCCTTTAAGAAATCCCCAATACCGCTCTGCCACACCTCATCCGCCAGCACTTCTGCCTGTTCTGCTTCCTGTTTTAAACGAATTGGAAACAATAGTTCACGGTAAGTTCTAAGGTTCGCCATAGCGCGTACATCCTTTGTATACACTGCCACTCCAAGCGGATGTTTCGCCGTTTTTCTCCGGATATCCGCCGGAAGTACCCCGATTTCCTTTAATGTCACATCCGTACGCGCATGTCCCGTCAGCAGCAGCATCTCATGCGGGTTTTTAAATCCCGTAAAAGTGTGGTCTGTGCTTTCTTCTGCCTTTTCCAACAGTCTGCCAAGTGCGCGGACTTCCTCATCAATATGCTTTTTTTCTTCTGCTGCCGGGGTATAAGAAAGAAGTTCTTCCATTCTCGTTTTGAACCGTTCCTGATATGCCGTAATGTCAAGATAAGCAAGTGCCTTTAAATACGTGCTTTTTACAAAAAGAGTCTGCTCCCTTTCATATGCCGTAACAAGTGCATCTGCAGCCCCCATCCATTCCAGTTCCCCAAGGATCATCGCCACATTTTTGCGCACCTTTGGATCTTCTTCCTCTAATAATTCTAACAGCAATCCGCCATCCCCGATCATCGATACAAATTGCTCTTTTGCCGCCTCATCTTTGATCTGGGCACGCAGCCCAACAAGGTTTTCGCGGAGGTTTTCTCTTTTTTGTAATGCTTCGTAATATTTCTCTATCATACTGCTTCCTTCGACATAATTGATACACCCATTTTACTGTATTTCCTCTGTTTTTGCAATACCGTTGGTCTCTATGTAATCGACAAGATCCGACTTAAACTGCTCCCATGCAGCCTCATTTTCCACATAATATTTCGGACATGCCTTTCCTGTTACATCATAATGTCTGATCACATCATCCGTAGTCAGATCATAACGTCCCATCAGCCATGTTACCAGATGAACCAGCGATCCATAAGTCGCATCCGTAAATTTTCCCGTATCATCCGGAATACAGCACTCTATGGAAATCGTATCGGCATTTCTCTCATTCGAAGCATATGCAATTTCATTGCATGGAATGCATTGGATGATCTCCCCACTGATTCCGATGACAAAATGGCTGCTTGCATGTGTCTCCCCGGATTGTGCCAGTCCTTCAAAATAATCCCGGTTCTGCTGTGCCGTTGTTCCCGGATTTGCCGTATAATGCACGACGATCCCGTTTACTTTTTCCAGTGCCGTTCCCGGTCTTGAATATTCATTGTAGTCTAAAAGCTCCACAGAAAAATCCGGGCGGTCTGCAATATATTTCGTTTCCTCTGCCACGATCTCTTCCTGCGCCTGTGCCGTCCTGTGGGACAGACGCCATCCCCCATACAAAATAACGCCCACAAATACAGCTCCTGTCAGAACCATCACACTGCGCGCAAACATCTGCTGCCTTTTCCGCTTTTTCTGTCTTCTTCTTCTCGCTTCGTTTTTCCTCTTTTCCGCTTCACGTCTGCGGACTGCTTCTCCCTGTTCCATATTCTCCCCTTTTCCCAGGTCAGAAATATTTTGTATAATTTTTTTATTTTACCTGTTCCTTATGGCAAAAAATGTTCATTTTTTATTTCTTAAGTAATATTATACAATTTCATTCTGTAAAAATCAGTAAAAATACCCACTTGTTGTTTTTCTGTTTTTGTGAATTTTTCATTCACTCATTTCATTTTTGTATATATTGTACAATCTTTCATATTATTTTTTGTTGCTTTTCCCGATGCATTGTGCTATATTATAGAAAACAAATAAGGAGGTGTGTTGTATGACATATGCAATCGATCCGGCAATGTCTTTTTGCGAAGTTATTTCTTTCTATGAGAAATATATCGACGAGACAAAAGCTGCTGGAAAAAAACCTGTATCTTTCCTGCATTTTCTCACAGGCAGATACTAAAAGCCGGTTGATCAGGCCGTCAGCTTATGAAAGCTGTCAGGTGCCCTGTCACCCGGCTTATTTTTTACATAATCTGTGCAAGCAGACCTTTTACGGAAAATACATCTTCAAACAAAAATGATTCCCCTAACATTTCAATATTTTCTTCCGAATGTTCCACTTCTTTTGCGTAAACTTTCGTTGTTTCTATGCGATCCTGTAAATCAAATTTCTGTCCGTTTTTCATCCAGACCATAACATCCATATCACGCACCATCAAAAATGAGGCAACTGCAAACTGAGCTTTTTCAAGCAGATTATTATCGTAGAATGCCCTCATAAAATAGCGGAAAGTATAATATACCATCAGATGTTCATACTGATATTCATTTTCCATCTGCGCTTCCATGAAAGCACGATGTGTCTTTTCATAATTTTCTTCATGATAAAAAGCTTTCAGCTCTTCTTCCATCCCAGACCATGCATCACCGATGGATTCAAGCTCCTCGTATTGGGACAGCCGCTGTAGAAATGCCTCATACAGGCTGATTTTTTCCGGTTCCTCCTCTTTGGGTACTGTCTCAAATAATTCTTTCTGCATCTGACAGCAGTAATTCAGATACACCGCGATACGCTCTGCAATCGGGCGGCTGCGATCCTGAAGCAGTCCGATTGCATGCGACCTTACTGATTCGAGTTTTTCTGCAAGCTCATCATCGCCATCTTCCCACTCATATTCATCATAGTCCTCCGAGAGGATCTGCTCATCAAATCCGATCTGTTCTGTATCTGAAAAGACAATTCTTCCAACCTCTCCACAGGATAGACATAAAACTTTTTCTCTTGTTTTCGGATACTCCGTTGTAAACCTCGGATACTCTGTGCATACTTCTGAAAGCGAATCCTCCCCTAAAGTCAGACACACCTCACAGAGTCCTTTCTCATTCAGAAGCGGGCACCATCCCTCTTCATTCAATACAAAACTTCCATCCTCGCTGATCGACGCACGGATTTTTTCTGCCATCGGTCCTTTCAGATCTTTATAATAATCCAGGGTATCTTCGTCAATATCAATTTCCCATCCTCTGCAGCAATTATCCGGACATTTGTCCGCAATACACCGAAAATTCTTATAATATGAAGGCACTCTAAAAACCATTTTTCTTTTTGTTCCTCTCTATGTATTTATCAATCTTCCCTGAAATGACTACTTAACATATACCCAATGCACCAGACTCCGCCTGCCAGCGAAAGATATATAAATCCCTCGATCAGGGCCGCCACCAGTCGTCCCAAAGACATACTTCCCGCCATCTGTGCAAGGATCAGTTCTCTCACCGGACCGGTCAGGATCTTATAGCCACCTACATAACACCAGCCTAATACACCTAATGCATAACTAAAAGCCGCAGCAATCATTCTCCATGAAAACTTCATTTTACTCTCCATTTCTAGCCCGTTCCTCAGGGCATCTCAAGTTTGTGCGCAAGCACAAATCTTGTGTGTGAAAAATCTTATTTTTCACACTACTCTCCATTTCATTTTCTTTATTCCATCAGTAATACGATTTCCTGGTTCTTTCGCGTTTCGGGTACATCAATGATTCTCTGGTTCGAAGATCCTCTGAAATTCAGGGAAATATCCTTTTTTTCTAAAATAAAAGGTCCATCCACCATAACATCGATCATTGACAGGAAGGGCTCTGACGCCTCACAATACACCTTTCCTCCCGGAAGGAAATCCTCATACAGATATCCACTGTATGCCCAGATATTTTTATCCGGCAATTCTTTTTTTATTCTCTGTAACAGAGGAAGCAGTCCCTGCTGATTCTCCGGCTCACCCGGATCTCCGCCAAGCAGCGTCAGCCCTGCAATATAGGACGGCGCTAACGCCTGCATGATCTCATCCTCCGTCGTTTTTGTAAAAGGCTTACCATAAGAAAAATCCCATGTTTCCTCATTAAAACACTCTTTGCAGTGATGTCTGCATCCGGACACAAACAAAGACACCCTCACGCCCGTGCCATTCTCAATAGAACAGGGTTTGATCTGCGCATAGTTCATCTTTTATTCCTCCTTTTTCCGGGATCTGCAGGATTCCCGGATCACTAACTCCGGCTTTACAAGGATCTGTCTTTCTGACTCCGGGATGTTTCCCTCTTTCAGCAGTCCAAGAAGAAGTTCTGCAGCCATTTCACCTAATTTTTCCTGCGGATGCGCCACCGTGGTAAGCGGCACTTTTCCACTTGACGCAAGATAGGAATCATCATATCCTGTCACTGAAACATCATCCGGCACTTTAAGTCCTTCATCCTCTAATGCCCGGATGACCTCTAGTGCAATCTGGTCATTATACGATACCACACTGTCAAAGAAATGCTCACATCTCATCTTAGCCATATGACACATCTGTTCATATGGATGCGTTTTCCGGTCTTCCGTATAAAACCATACCACTTTATCCGGGTCATACGCAATCCCTGCTTCCTGTAAAGCCTGCACATACCCTTTGTGCCGCTGCTGTCCCTGCGTATCATCCGCTTTAAATATCCCTATGATGTGATGGTGCCCCAGTGAGATCAGATATCTTGTAACCAGATATCCTCCAAGGCAGTCATCTAAAAGGATATGGGGCTTTTCTGCAAGCTGCGCATAACTGCCCTGAATAAATACATATGGAATCCGATATTCATCCAGCGTCTGGTATAAATTAATATGTTTGCAGAAGATCTGACTTTTGCTTGGTTCTATGATCAGCCCATCAATTCCCTTCTGCAATAATTCTTCTAAACATTTTGCTTCCATATTTCTGGAATTTCTTGTATTCTTTAAAAGAATACTATATCCATTTTCCGTAAGGACTTTATCAATTCCCTGGATCACTCTCGGGAAAATATAATCAGACAGATATGTCGTGACCACTGCTATATTTTTTGTTTCACCCGTGCGTCTCGCCATCTCCGAACAAAACGTTCCACGTCCATGTTCCGCATAAATATATCCCTCGTTCTGAAGAATCTGCAGAGCTTTCCGTACAGTCTGTCTGCTTACCTGATATGTCCCGGAAAGTTCATTTTCCGATGGCAGTTTTTCTCCCGGCTTTATTTTTCCTGAAACGATCTGTTTTCTTAAGTCCTCCATCAGATCATAATATTTTAACTTTTTATCCATATATCTGCTCCCGGATTCCGGTTTTATATCTCATTTCCCACTGCCTGCTTTGCTAACATATCTGCTTCCTCATTGCCATCGATACCGGAATGTCCTTTTACCTTTCTGAAATGGATCCGGATCTCATCCCGCACCGAAGCCACATAATCACGGTATGCCATAGTTCCTTTTTTATTGCATTTCCATGCGCCGGCCGCCCACATTTCGATTCCCATATAATCATAATAAATCGTAACTTCCGGCAATCCTAATTCAACCGCTTTTCTGATTGCAGCCATACTGCCGCAGATTTCTCCCGCAACATTGCGCATCGCAGCCATCTCTGCGTCTGTATCGCTTCCCTGCAATACTTCTTTTTGTCCATCATGGATCAGAAATCCGCCATACCCGTAAACATGCGTTGCCACATTGTAAGAACCATCCACAAACGCATAGACAGACGGCATTGCCCCATCTTCCTGCTGCATTGTTTTCTTCATTGCATTTTGCATCTTTGGCGCAGCATCTGCTCCGGTATATGTCGCAGCTTTGGCAAAAGCCACTGCTTCTTCTCTTGTTTTAAAACTCTTATATACTGCTCCAGGAAAGCCGTCCACCATCGCTTTACATTCTGCCCAGCTCTGGTACACTCCCGGTTTTCTTCCTTTTTTTACTGCATAATATTTTCCTGGCATCTTTTCCTCTCTCTGACATTCCACTTTTTATTACTGCACTGTTTTTATAAAAATACTTCCACACTAATCCCAATGACGCAATTCATAATATAAAATGCCATACAGTTCCCTCACATAATAGGTGGGAAAATATACAAAAAATGTATGTGCCGGGGTACTGTAACTTTTCATTCCCAGCCTGGCTGCCATCTGATTCGCCCGATATTCATGAAATTCACTGGTAACCAGTGTCACAGTCATATCAAGTCCACGGTCTTTTAAAATTTCTCCGGTATATTTTAAATTTTCTTCCGTCGTTGTAGATCGTTCTTCTAAAATCAGACGATTTTCACTGATTCCCCGTTTTGTCAGCACTTCATACATGCACTGTGCTTCCGTGATATCTTCACCCGGTCCTCTGCCACCGGACAAAATACATACTGCATCTTTATTTACACTCAGATAATCATATGCAGCATCAATACGTTCCTCTAATATTCTGCTTGGTTTTGTACCTTTTACACTGCATCCTAAAACAACAGCTGTCGTATTTTGCGGCGGAGTGTGTAATGCTGAGTGGATCATCAGAAATGTCTCTGCCAACACTGTCATGATCATTATAAGTACAAGGACAAGCAGGAAAACACATATCCAGTGTGTTTTCCTGCCATTCCACAATATCAAAGCTCTCCTGTTCATACGCCCGAAAAAAATTCCATAACATAACAGGAATAACGAGATCAGAATCCCGGTCGCCGTTCCTATATTAAAAATTCCTTTGCATAAGAGCGGCGCGAAGAACCAGAATAATAAAATGCCTCCGACCGCTATAATGACCATCTGTACACCGCGCATGAATTTCCTTTCTACATAAGCTCAAGTTTACAGTTTGCACGCATTTTCAACGGACATTCATAAACATTTTCATTTTTTTCTTTTGCAATGTAGGAAAGCGGACATTTTCTGCAGTCTCCCTTTGTAAAATCGCCTGCCACCTCAAATTTCAACACTGCTGTCATCGTCCCCTTTTTTTGGTTTTCCTTGCGGATATGATCCCAGGCAAGCACCTGTCCGCATCCCGGACATTTATCAGTTCCTACTGTAACTGCCCTCTTACAGGTCGGACAGCCATAGTATGGTTTACCACTCTGATCCAGTATCTCTACCACATCTGATGGAAACTGTTTGATCAGCTGTTCTCTTATATCGTCCTGCATATTTATTTCCTCCTTTATCCCAATGCGACATCTAATATCATCATGATCAGAAAACCTGCCGCAAATCCAATCGTATTAATATTGGAATGTTCTCCTTCTGATGCTTCCGGAAGAAGCTCTTCCACGACCACATAGATCATTGCCCCTGCTGCAAATGCAAGCAGATATGGCAGCATATGTGTGATGATTCCGGCTAAAATAATCGTAATTCCCGCCGCGATCGGTTCTACCACACCGGATGCCACGCCATACCAGAAGGCTTTTTTTGTACTGCCGCCTTCACTTTTCAGCGGAAGCGATATAATTGCACCTTCCGGAAAATTCTGAATTGCAATTCCTATGGACAATGAAAATGCTCCCGCCAGTGTAATTCCGTTGTTTCCTGATAAAAGTCCAGCGAACACAACACCGACTGCCATTCCCTCCGGTATATTATGAAGAGTAACAGCCAGTACCAGCATGGTTGTTTTTTTTAGGTGGCTTGGCAATCCTTCCGGTTTGTCTTCATTCATATGAAGATGCGGAATGATTTTGTCCATCAGCAGTAAAAACAGGATTCCAAATATAAATCCGATTGCTGCCGGTAAAAATGCAAATTTTCCCATTCCCTCTGACATGTCGATGGATGGTATCAGCAGCGACCACACAGATGCCGCCACCATAACGCCGGATGCAAAACCAAGCAGTGCTTTCTGTACCAGACGGTTCAACCCGTTTTTCATAAAGAAAACACATGCTGCCCCCAGCGAAGTTCCCAGAAACGGAACCAGTAACCCGATAACTAAATTCAATGTTTCCTCCTATCTATTTAACTTGGCATCCGCCTTATTCTGAAATTTTTCCGCCTGTACAATAAAACGCTCATGCGTTCCTTCTCCGACTTTTCCGGTCTCATCCTCTACTTCTACGGAAAATACAAGACGTCTTTTATCCACTTCCACTAAAGTGGTATTGCAGGTCACCTTCATTCCCACCGGTGATGCGGCAAGATGTTTTACATTAAGGCTCGTTCCCACAGTCACACATCCTTCTTCAAGTTCATCTGCAACACTCTTCCATGCGGTCTCCTCGATCAGGGCGATCATTGCCGGTGTCGCGAATACTGCTAACGTACCGCTTTTCATCACTGCTGCTGTATTTTCTTTCTCTACTATAATGGTATGCTGTCCTTTGATTCCTGCTTCTAACATTTTATCCTCCAAAGTTAAATTTTTATTTTAGTGATTTAGTACCATTACAGTTTATCATAAAAAGAACCGCACATCAATGTTGATATACGGTTCTTTTTCGCAATATGAATTTTATAAATGAAGCACTCTCTCTTTAATTTCCTGTGTTCTGCCCTGATTCCAGAACTGTGTTCCAATGTAGCCGCAGGTTCTGCGCGCCACGCTCATCTTGTTCTGGTCACGGTTACCGCAGTTCGGGCACTCCCAGACAAGTTTGCCGTCCTTGTCATTGACGATCTTGATCTCTCCGGAATAACCGCATTCCATACAGTAATCGCTCTTGGTATTCAGCTCTGCGTACATAATATTGTCATAAATATACTGCATCACTGCAAGTACAGCGTCAAGATTATTCTGCATATTCGGCACTTCCACATAGCTGATCGCACCTCCCGGAGAAAGCTCCTGGAACTGTGACTCAAACTTCAACTTATCGAATGCACTGATTTCCTCTGTCACATGGACATGATAGCTGTTTGTGATGTAGTTCTTATCCGTCACTCCCGGAATAATGCCAAAACGCTTCTGAAGACATTTCGCGAACTTATAAGTCGTTGATTCCAGTGGTGTTCCGTACAGGCTGAAATCGATATTGTGTTTTTCTTTCCATTCCGTGCATGCATCATTTAAACGGCGCATTACTTTTAATGCAAACTCTGTTCCTTCCGGCTCGGTGTGGGAAACCCCCTTCATGTATCTGGTACACTCACAAAGTCCGGCATAGCCAAGAGAAATCGTGGAATAACCGTCATATAAAAGTTTATCGATCGTCTCACCTTTTTTCAGACGTGCCAGTGCACCGTTCTGCCAGAGAATCGGTGCCACATCAGAAGGTGTACCGAGCAGTCTCTTATGACGGATAATCAGAGCCCTGTAACAAAGATCTAACCTTTCATCCAAAAGTTCCCAGAATTTATCCATATCTTTTCCGGAAGAGCATGCGACATCCACGAGATTTAAAGTGACAACTCCCTGGTTAAATCTGCCGTAATACTTCTTACCCGGAACGTAATTTTTTGCATTTGCATAATTTTCTTTTGTGCGGTCAACAGTCAGGAAAGATCTGCATCCCATACAGGTATAACAGTTGCCGTCTTTTAACTTTTTCATGATCTTCTCTGAAATATAGTCCGGAACCATTCTCTTTGCCGTACATTCCGCTGCAAGTTTTGTCAGATACCAGTATTTGGTACCCTCACGGATATTATCTGCCTCTAACACATAGATCAGTTTCGGGAATGCAGGTGTAATGTATACGCCCTGCTCATTCTTTACACCAAGGATTCTCTGATGGAGCATCTCCTCGATCACTGCGGCAAGATCATCGCGAAGCTGGCCTTCCGGTACCTCATCCAAATACATAAATACCGTGATAAACGGTGCCTGTCCGTTTGTCGTCATCAGTGTGATCACCTGATACTGGATCATCTGCACACCACGGTTGATCTCTTCTTTCACACGGATCTCCGCAATTTTATTGACTTTATCCTCAGTCGGTGTCACTCCGATTGCTTCCAGTTCCGTGCGGACCTGCTTGCGGTATTTTTCACGGCTGACCTGTACGAACGGTGCCAGATGGGAAAGTGAAATACTCTGTCCGCCATACTGTGAACTTGCGATTTGGGCGATTGCCTGTGTTGCAATGTTACATGCTGTTGAAAAGCTCTTTGGACGGTCGATCATCGTCTCACTGATGACGGTTCCGTTCTGGAGCATATCCTCTAAGTTGACCAGACAGCAGTTGTGCATATGCTGTGCAAAATAATCCGCATCATGAAAATGAATGATTCCCTGCTCATGCGCCTCCACAATATCCGGCGGCAGCAAAAATCTCTTTGTGATATCCTTGCTGACCTCACCTGCCATGTAATCCCTCTGTACACTGTTTACGGTCGGGTTTTTATTTGAATTTTCCTGTTTTACTTCCTCATTATTACACTCTAACAAACTTAAGATCTGTTCATCCGTTGAGTTGGACTTGCGCACCAGTTCCTGTTTGTAACGATATGTAATATAGTTGCGCGCCACATTAAATGCACGCTGATTCATGATCTGGTTCTCCACCATATCCTGAATTTCCTCTACACTTGGGGAACGCTTCATATTTTCACAGGCAACTTCCACATTTTTTGATATCTCGTCAATCTGCTTGTCCGTCAGCTTCTCATAATCAATAACGCTGTTGTTCGCTCTGCGGATCGCCGCCTCGATTTTTTTAATATCAAAGGTATCCTCCATACCGCTTCTTTTAATAATTTTCATTTCCGATCAAATCCCTTTCTGTTCTGACTGATGGCTGCCTGCCATACCCATACGGCCGCATAACCTACGAGTATTTATTATACAATATATTGTGTTTTTGTCAATGCGTTTTGCCAACGGTCAAAAGTCCCATTTTATGGGCACTTTGGCAAAAGCAGATGCCTCAACCCCAGTAAATATGCGGTCTTTATTCACTATTACCAAATTTAAGTTGATTTCTTCGTCATTTTTTTCACTTGTATCTGGTTTTTTATTGACCACAACATCTAGTGTTTCTATTTTTCATGCCGCCACAAAAAGAATTCTTCGGACACTCGACATCCACGTCTAAATTAGAAAGCATCTGGTCTAAATATCTCTTCAGATCCCGTATCTCCCCTTCACTCAGTCCTTTCGCTAAAAGTGCTTCCATATCCCGCATATCCTGCTCTGATCTGTCCACTAAAGCGCGTGCTTTCTCTGTCAGCACCAGCTTTTTTAATCTCGCATCATGCTCCACCGCCTCACGGCGCACAAGCCCTTTCCTCTCCATGACTGCAAGCATATTTGATGCAGTTGCCCTCGATACGGAAAACTCTGTTTCGATATCCTTCTGATAAATATCTTTCCCGTCATGATCCCTCAAAAAGCCAAGCGTCCAGCGCTGCATTCCCGTCAGCGGTTCTTTTTCATTTTCCTGCCTTTTTGCCTCCATCCGCTTGTGGATCTGGTTGTGAAGCAGCCGTATTTTATATCCGATCGTGTCTGTATGCATCGTTTTTCTCCTGCTGAAATAAAATTATTTTTACATTGACATTCGTTTTTCTATGCCTTATAACTATATTGTTAGCACACTAACAAATAAAAATCAATTATTTTTTGAAAAGGATGTGATGTTATGTTAAAAACTCTGGGAGCCCAGATCAAAGAATTTAAAAAGGATTCTTTCCTCACTCCTGTTTTCATGATCTTAGAAGTGCTCATGGAAACGATCATCCCACTGATGATGGCATCGATCATCGATAACGGCGTAGAGGCCGGGGATATCCACCATATTTACGTCATGGGCGGATGTATGGTCATTGTCGCATGCATTTCCCTGTTTGCAGGAACGATGGGTGGAAAATACGGTGCCCGCGCTTCCGCAGGATTTGCGCGCAACTTACGAAAAGCAATGTATGAAAATATACAGACTTTTTCTTTTTCCAACATTGACAAATTCAGCACCGCAGGTCTTGTCACCCGTCTTACCACCGACGTGACCAACCTGCAGAACGCATATCAGATGCTTTTGCGCATGTGCGTCCGCGCACCGATCTCTTTGATCTGCGCAATGATCATGGCATTTTTCATCAATGCAAGACTTGCTTCGGTTTATCTGATCGCCGTTATCGTACTTGGTATGATCCTCGCAATTATCACTGTGCGTGCACATCATTATTTTATGGAAGTATTTCCAAAATACGATGACTTAAACGCATCCGTGCAGGAAAATGTCTCCGCAATCCGCGTAGTCAAAGCCTATGTCCGTGAGGATTACGAGAAGAAAAAATTTACGACCGCAAGCAAAAATATTTACAACATGTTTGTCAAAGCTGAGAGCGTACTCGCCTTCAACTCCCCTGTCATGCAGATTGCCGTATACAGCTGTATCATCGCATTAAGCTGGCTGGGTGCAAAAATGATTGTTGCAGGTTCTCTCACCACAGGCGAACTAATGAGTCTTCTTACCTATTGTATGAATATCATGATGAGCCTGATGATGCTCTCCATGGTTTTCGTCATGCTAGCCATGAGTATCGCAAGTGCCGAGCGTATCTGTGAAGTCTTAAATGAAAAGAGTGATATCACAAACCCGGAAAATCCAGTCTATGAGGTTGCCGACGGCAGTGTTACCTTCGACCATGTGACCTTCCGTTACAACAAGACTTCGGATAAACCGATCCTTGATGATGTCAATCTTTCCATCCGCTCTGGGGAAACGATCGGTGTCATCGGCGGCACGGGAAGTTCGAAATCCTCGCTCGTCAACTTAATCAGCCGTCTCTATGACGTCTCAGAGGGCGCAGTCCTTGTCGGCGGCAAAGACGTCCGCTCCTACGACCTGGATACGCTGCGCGACGAGGTTTCCGTGGTACTGCAGAACAACGTGCTCTTCTCGGGAACCATTTACGAAAATCTGCGCTGGGGTGATAAAAATGCGACCGACGAAGAATGCCGCCACGCATGCCGCCTTGCATGCGCAGATGAATTTATCGACCGTTTCCCGAACGGCTACAACACTTACATTGAACAGGGCGGAACCAACGTATCCGGCGGTCAGAAACAGCGTTTATGTATCGCGAGAGCCCTGTTAAAGAAACCGAAAATACTTATTTTAGACGACAGTACCAGTGCTGTCGACACTGCAACCGATGCTAAGATCCGCAAGGCTTTTGCCGAGGAGATCCCGGATACGACAAAATTTATCATTGCGCAGCGAATCTCCTCCGTCCAGAATGCAGACCGCATCATCGTTTTAGATAACGGTGTTGTAAACGGTTTTGGAACCCACGAAGAATTGTTAGCGTCCAATGATATCTACCGCGACGTCTACGAATCACAGACCAGCGGAAGCGGTGATTTTGATGAAGGAGGTGCTGCATAATGGCAGAAAAGAATACCAAACCGGTTCAGGGACCGGGCGGCAGAGGTCCAAAAGGTCCGCGCCCGAAAGTTGAAAATCCGGGAAAATTATTTATGCGTCTGCTCGCCTATATCATGAAAAATTATGCAGTGCACTGTATTCTCGTCGTGATCTGCATCTTCATTACCGTACTCGCCAGTGTACAGGGTACCTGGTTTATGCAGACTCTGATCGACGGCTATATCCTGCCGCTCATCGGTCAGGCAGATCCTGACTTTTCCGGTCTGCTGCACGCTATCATGCGCGTTTCCATTTTCTACCTGATCGGAGCACTTGCTTCCTATATATACACACGCATCATGGTAAATGTTTCCCAGGGTACCTTAAAGAATCTGCGTGATGACATGTTCACCCATATGGAAGAACTTCCGATCCGCTACTTTGACACGCACTATCACGGAGATATCATGTCCACTTATACGAACGATATCGATACACTCCGCCAGATGATCAGCCAGAGTATGCCGCAGTTTTTAAACAGCATCATCACCATTGTCAGCGTATTTGTCAGCATGCTGCTCTTAAATGTTCCCCTGACGATTGTAACACTCCTGATGATCGGTGTCACACTGTTTGCGACCAAAAAGATCGGCGCACTCAGTGCCAAATACTTTATCGCACAGCAGAAAGATATCGCAACCGTCAATGGCTATATCGAAGAAATGATGAACGGTCAGAAAGTTGTAAAGGTCTTTACGCATGAGGAAGAAAGTATTGAAAACTTTAACAAATTAAATGACCAGCTTTTCCACAGTGCGGACAATGCCAATAAGTTTGGTAACATTCTTATGCCGGTCAACGCACAGATCGGTAACATCAGCTATGTGCTCTGCGCTTTAGTCGGCGGCGTGCTCGCCTTAAACGGTGTCGGCGGCTTTACCCTTGGAAAACTTGCAAGTTTCCTTACCTATAATAAGAGTTTCAGCCAGCCGGTCAACCAGCTTAGTATGCAGCTCAACAATATCGTCATGGCACTTGCCGGTTCTGAGCGTATCTTTAAACTGCTCGACGAGGAACCGGAAACTGACGACGGCTATGTCACTCTCGTGCGTGCCAGAAAAGAAAACGGTCAGATCGTTGAATCCAAAGAGCGTACCGGTATGTGGGCATGGAAGCATACCCATCAGGCAGACGGCAGTGTCGATTATATCGAACTGAAAGGTGACGTGGTCTTTGATGATGTCGATTTCGGTTATAACCCGGATAAGATCGTGCTCCACAATGTAGACCTCTATGCAACACCGGGTCAGAAGATCGCATTTGTCGGAAGTACCGGTGCCGGAAAGACCACGATCACAAACCTGATCAACCGTTTCTACGATATCCAGGATGGTAAGATCCGTTACGATGGCATCAACATCAACAAGATCAAAAAAGATGACCTGCGCCACTCTCTCGGTATCGTACTGCAGGATACACACCTGTTTACCGCAACCGTGATGGAAAACATCCGTTATGGAAAACTTGACGCCACCGATGAAGAAGTCATTGCAGCGGCAAAACTTGCCAACGCCGACACCTTTATCCATCAGCTTCCGGACGGTTACAACACACTTTTAACCGGTGACGGTGCCAACTTAAGTCAGGGACAAAGACAGCTTCTCGCCATTGCGCGTGCTGCGATTGCAGATCCGCCGGTACTGATCCTCGACGAGGCGACCAGTTCGATTGATACCAGAACCGAAAAGATTGTTCAGGACGGTATGGATAAACTGATGGCAGGACGCACCACATTCGTGATCGCCCACCGCCTCTCCACCGTTAAAAACAGTGACTGTATCATCGTATTAGAGCAGGGACGCGTCATTGAGCGCGGTAACCATGACAAACTCATGGAAGAAAAAGGAAAATACTATCAGCTTTACACGGGAAATCTTGCGGAAGGCTAACATTTTGCATGAAAAACGGGCATATATAAAGCGAAAACTTTATATATGCCCGTTTTAGTCTCCATTTTGGGTCAAACTCACAAACATTCTATAATTCTGAACGAATCTGTTTCCTCCACGGCAGAACGATATGCTCCGGCAGGTGTCCTTTCACGGTTTCTGCCCCGGAACAGATCTTATCTGCACAGCATAAGATCCAGCCTTCCATGTATTTTGGCGGAACGATATTTAATGGAAACATATGACATTTTATCATATCCTTCTCTATCTCGTTCAAATCCGGGATATCACAGGCTGCATTCTCACACGCCTTTTTTGCATGATGAAATCCATGCCATTTATGTGACGCATCTTTTTCGTGCCAGTCATACAAAAAATAATCATGCAGCAGCGCACCACGGATCAGCGAGTGGATATCCACAGGTGCATTCATTTTCAGTGCCAGATAGTAGCTGAAATATGCAACCGACACGCTGTGGCGAAATACACTGGTGTCACCATGCTGCATATAGCGATGAGACTCTAACAGGCGGGACTGCCTGCAGAGTTCCTCTAAGGTGTCATAAAAGTATTTTTCCTGCTCGTCGGATAAATGATAGGTCATTTTGCTCCTTCTTTCCATGCTATTCAATAAAACAGTTACCTGGGCGAAACTCTGCTTTAGGCTGTGAACGTTGTGGGAAATTGACAGCTGAAACGAAAGCACGCTCTCGCTGCGTGTCGCTCGTAGCGGATACTAAGTGACCAAAATACAGTCACTAAGTACCGACGGCTCCCCAGCACTTTCTTTTTCATCTGTCAATTTTCCACAACATCGCCAGTTCATGAATGAGTTTCGCAATTATCTTAGTATATGCACGCATAAACAAGATTGTCAAGCTATCGCAAAAATATGAGGACTTTTTTCAGTCCTCATATTTTTATACACATGATGTTGGTATCAAATATAATACCTTACAGTAACTCTTTTAATATCTGGTTCACAAGCGCCGGGTTTGCTTTTCCTTTCATGGCTTTCATGGTCTGTCCGACTAAGAATCCGATTGCCTTTTCTTTGCCGTTATGGTAATCCTCAACCGACTGTGGATTTTCTGCTAATATTTTCTGTACTGTCTCACGGAGTGCACCCTCGTCGTTGACTGTCTTTAAGCCTTTCTCTTCAACATATTTTTCCGGATCAATGTCATCTTTAAAGATCAGTTCGAATACTTCCTTTGCGACCGTGTTTGTAATGGAACCGGAATCGGCAAGATTGATCAGTTTTGCAAGATTGACCGGAGAAAAACGGATGTCTTCCGGATCCATGTTGTTTTCCTTTAACAGACGCATAGTTTCGACCATGATCCAGTTGGACACTTTTTTCGGTTTGCCGCAAAGCTCGGTTGCCGCCTCAAACAGGTCTGCAAATTTTTTGTGTCCTGTGATGATCTCGGCATCGTATTTTGGAAGATCAAACTCTCTCTGGTAACGCTCTAATTTTTCCGTGCGCAGTTCCGGCTGGTTTGCCTTTACTTTTGCGATCCACTCATCGCTGATCACGATCGGGACGAGATCCGGCTCCGGGAAATAACGGTAATCCTGTGCATCCTCTTTGGAACGCATTGCATGGGAAGATTCCTTATTGTCATCCCAGCGGCGTGTCTCCTGCACGATCTTCTTTCCGGCTTCAAGCAGTTCGATCTGACGTGCACGCTCTCCCTCGATAGCTCTTGCGATCGCTTTAAAGGAGTTTAAGTTTTTCATCTCGGTACGGGTTCCAAACTTCTTTGCGCCGGCTTCACGGACGGACAGGTTGACATCGGCACGCATGGAACCTTCGTTTAATTTACAGTCAGATGCTCCCAGATACTGGATGATCATGCGCAGCTTTTCAAGATATGCGATAACCTCCTCCGCGGAACGCATATCAGGCTCGGATACGATCTCAATCAGCGGTACACCGGAACGGTTGTAATCTACGATGGAGACATCCTCCCACTCGTCATGCACCAGTTTTCCGGCATCCTCTTCCATATGGATCTCATGGATACCAATAATCTTCTTTCCGGCTGCTGTCTCGATCTCGACACCACCGTTTCTGCAGATGGGCAGATATAACTGGGAGATCTGGTAGTTCTGTGGGTTATCCGGGTAAAAATAGTTTTTACGGTCAAATTTACAGTACTGGGTAATACTGCAGTTTGTGGCAATTCCCACTGCCATCGCATATTCCACCACCTGACGGTTCAACACCGGAAGGGAACCCGGCATACCGGTACAGACCGGACAGGTATGTGTGTTTGGTGCACCGCCGAATGCCGTGGAACAGCCGCAGAAGATTTTTGTTTTCGTTGCTAACTCAACATGGACCTCAAGTCCAATGACAGTTTCATATATTTTACTCATGTCTATTCCTCCATTTTCGGACTATGCAAGCGGGCTGTGCTCATAGGTTCTTGTCTGTTCAAATGCATATGCCGCGCGGATGATCTTCTTCTCTTCAAAACAGTTTCCAATAAGCTGTAACCCGATCGGCAGACCGTTTTTATCTTTGCCGCACGGCAGTGAAATTCCCGGTAAGCCGGCAAGATTTACGGAAATCGTGTAAATATCTCCTAAATACATCTTGATCGGATCACTTAAAGACTGTCCTAATTTTGGTGCAGTGGTCGGTGCTGCCGGTCCTAAAATGACATCATATTTTTCAAATGCTTTATCAAATGCCTGTTTGATCAGTGCCTTGGTGCGGAGTGCTTTCAGATAATATGCATCGTAATAACCGCTGCTCAGCACGAAAGAGCCAAGCATGATACGGCGTTTTACCTCCGGCCCGAATCCTTCAGAACGGGATTTTTTGTACATGTTGTGAAGTCCCTCGTATTCTTTGGTGCGGTAACCATATTTGACACCGTCAAATCTTGCCAGGTTGGAACTTGCCTCTGCACAGGCGATAACATAATATGCAGGGATCGCATATTCTACCAGGCTTAAATCAAACTCTTCCACGATGGCGCCCTTTTTCTTTAATTCCTCTGCAGCCTGCAAAACTGCTGTTTTTACCTCCGGTTCTAAGCCTTCCCCGAAATAATCGCGTGGGATACCGATCTTCATTCCGGCGACATCATCCACCAGCGCCCTGGTAAAATCATAATCCTCCCTTTTCACGGAAGTGGAGTCCTTCGTATCATAAGAAGCGATCGCCTCTAATATCGTGGCACAGTCTGTCACATCTTTTGCGACCGGTCCGATCTGGTCTAAGGATGAACCGTAAGCGATCAGTCCGTAACGTGATACCGTTCCGTAGGTCGGCTTGATTCCGGTCACGCCGCAGAAGGAACTCGGCTGACGGATGGAACCGCCGGTATCTGATCCAAGTGCAAAGACACATTCTTCTGCCGCAACCGCTGCACAGGAACCACCCGAAGAACCGCCCGGCACATGCTCTGTGTTCCATGGATTTTTTGTCTCACCGTAAGCGGACGTCTCTGTCGTGCTTCCCATGGCAAACTCATCCATGTTGGTCTTTCCTAAAATAACTGCCCCTGCTTTTTCCAGATTTAAAACTGCCTCCGCCGTGTAGGTCGGAATAAAGTTATATAAAATCTTAGAAGAACAGGTGGTAAGCAGATCTTTCGTACACATATTGTCTTTGATGGCAACCGGTACACCTGCAAGCGGCCCCGTCAGTGTGCCGTCATCAATCTGTTTCTGTACTTCCTTTGCGCGTTTCAGTGCTCCCTCTCTATCTACTGTCACAAAGCTGTTTACGAGTTTTTCTTTTTTCTCAATCGCGTCAAGCGCCGCCGTAACAGCTTCCTCTACTGAGATTTCTTTTGCTTTTATTCTTTTGCCGAGTTCCACGGCAGTCAAACTCATAATATTCATATAAATCTCCATTCCTGCTCCTGCTTTTTATCCGAACATTTTCTTTGCCTGCTGCACAAAATGTTCTTTGAGCAATCTGATTAATCTCCAATTGTCTTTGGCACTTTAAATCCACCGTCTTTCTGTGCCGGTGCATTCGAAAGCGTCTCTTTGCTGCCGTCTCCGTTTGTCACTACATCTTCCCGGAATACATTGTTTACCGGGAACACATGTGACATCGGCTCCACTCCTGTGGTGTCAAGTTCATTTAATTTATCAATATAGTTGAGCATTTCTTCCATATCTTTCTTTGCATGCTCTTTCTCTTCCTCATTCAGCTCTAATTTTGCAAGGATTCCGACATACTCGATCGTCTCGTCTGAGATCTCATTTTTGCGTCCTGTTTTAATGACTTTCGGTTCTTCCTCTTCGATCTCCGGTTCTAGGGTTTCCTCCGGCTCTTCAACAACAACCGGTCCAACAACCAGACCATAGCAGGCAACATCCCCTGCCCCGGAGTTGTTCCACTCTGCCTGGATCGCAGTTCCTTCATATTTTAATCCACATTTTTCCATCACTTTCGCAGAGTATGGATTTCTGGTATCACATCTCGCCTGGATCCTGCGTGCGCCGACTTCATTGGTCAGGTATTCCACAACGGCTGAAAGCGCCTCGGACATGATTCCCTTATGCCAGTAATCGCAGCTTAAACAATAGCCGACTTCCATGGACTGTACTTTTTCATTGACCATCACCACACCGATGCTGCCGATTGCCTCACCGATCTCTTTTAATTCGATACACCATTCATATTTTCCCGGTTTCTCATAGGCGGCAATCCAGCCTTTCAAAATACCTTTTGTCTCCTCTTCGCTCTCGTGTGCCGGCCACAGCAGATATCTTGTCACTTCCGGGTCAGATGCCCAGTTGCGGTACATCGGCTCTGCATCGGAAAGTGTAAATTTTCTTAAAACAAGACGTCTTGTCTCGATTGTTTTTGTTCCCAAATGTTTCACGGCTGTTCTCCTTTTTCATTCATATGATGTCTGTTTGCAAAACTCCATTTTACATTCAAAATATTTTGGATTTACGGCTCTAATCTGCTTAAATCACGCGGGAACAGCGTCGTCTCACGGACGTTGTCCTCACCGACTAATTTCATGGTCAGACGCTCTAAACCGATTCCAAGTCCACCATGTGGCGGCATGCCATGTTTGAATACGGATAAATACTGTTCCATTCCCTCAGACTCCATACCACGCTTTTCGATTTTTTCCATCAGTTTGTTGTAATCGTGGATACGCTGTCCACCGGTCGTGATCTCAAGTCCCTGATATAAAAGGTCAAAACTTAAGGTATAAGTCGGATCTGCCGGATCGTCCATCGCGTAAAACGGACGTTTCTTGGATGGATAATGTGTAACAAATACGAAATCCGCATCATACTCTTCCTTAAAGTACTGTCCGATGAGTGCTTCCTCCTCCGGCTCAAGATCGTATGGATTTCTGATCTGGCGGTGATATTTTTCTGCCACTTTTTCTTTTGCTTCATCGAAGCGCACGGTCGGAATTTTTTCGACGTTCGGCAGTGTGACGCCTAATAACCGAAGTTCCTCTGCATAATCTTTTTTGAGCAGTGCGATCATATACTGCAAAAATCCGGTCTCCATCGCCATGATATCTTCAAATCCATCAATATATCCCATCTCAAAATCAAGGCTGGTGTACTCGTTCAAGTGACGTTTGGTATTATGTTTTTCTGCACGGAATACCGGCGCCGTCTCAAATACCCGGTCAAATACGCCGACCATCATCTGTTTGTAAAACTGAGGACTCTGCTGTAAAACTGCCGGTCTGTGGAAATATTCCAACCGGAACAGGTTTGCCCCGCCCTCTGCACTTTTTGCACCGATCTTTGGTGTATGGATCTCTGTAAACCCCTGACTGTATAAGAAATCACGAAATCCCCGTACCACACCTTCCTGAATACGGAATTTTGCACGCTCCCTGATATTTCGAAGGGCGATCGCACGGTTGTTTAAATTCGCCTCCAAGGAGGTATTTAATTTCCATTTTGAGATTGCAAGCGGCATCGGTGCAGCCGGTTCGGACAATACCTTGATTTTATCCAGACGGATCTCAAATCCGTGTGGTGCACGTTCCTCCGGTTTTACGGTTCCCTCCACCTCAATCGTTGCTGCCTCTTTTAAATCTTTTAAGTCAAACTGTGTTTTTCCTTCTTCGTAAACACACTGGAGCAGTCCTTCTCTCTTTCTTAAGACGATAAATGCAACTTCACCCATATCACGGATGGTATGCACTGCTCCGTTTACTTTTACACTTTTTCCCTCATAGCTGCCGGTCAGTAAATCACCGATCTCTAAGGTTTCCTTTTTGTTTACACCTGTCATGAATTCCATATTCTGTACACTCCTTTAGATATGATAAGGTGCGGGACGGGAACCTTTTTGAAAAACAAAACTCTGTCTTTCAGATTTTCAACAAATAATAGAATGCACGCTCCGCGAACATTCTATTATCATGAATACAAAAAACCCCGGAAAAGCATATGCTTTTCCGGGGCGAAATCTCTTAGTATCCCGCGGTACCACCCGCATTGAAAAATGATGTCGTTCTCATCATCTTTCCGCTCTCTGTGCTTAACGCGCACCCACGTACTGACCTACTTTCGATCCACTGCCGCTGTTTTTAAGATCAACCGCTCGTGCAAATTCCTGTTCAATCAGTCTGCTCCAGAGTGTTCCCTTGACCTTCTCTTTCAAACAGCGCTCTCAGTCGGTGACGCTGTATTCCTGTCGACGCCCAAAGATCAGAGTCTCTTTCATCGCTTTACTGTTTTAACGTTGTAACATTTATACCACATAGATTTCTTCTTTGCAATATTTTTTTGCAACTTTTTTTGTTTTATGCTGCATTTTTATTGATGCACCAACATTATTTTACAGTAATTTTGCAGGCTGCTTTCTTTCCACTTGCAGTTTTTACAGTAATCGTGGCTGTTCCTTTTTTCAGCGCCTTTACTTTACCATTCTTATCAACTGTTGCCACTTTTTTGTTGGAACTCGTCCAGGTAAGTTTATCTGTTGAGGAAGAAGGTGTCATAGTCGCTTTTAAGGTCAGAGTCCTGCCCTTTGCAACAGTCGCCTTGGTTTTGTTTAATTTTACCTTGGTTGCCGGTACTTTTACCGTCACTTTACAGGTTGCTTTCTTTCCACCTGATGTCTTTGCGGTAATCGTTACAGTACCTTTCTTTACAGCCGTTACAACACCATTTTTATCGACTGTAGCTACTTTCTTGTTAGAACTGCTCCATGTCACTTTGTCCGTTGCATTCTTATCAAGAGTAGCTTTCAGCTGTTTTGTTGCATTTTGCTTTAATGTCAGTTTCTTTGCACTCAGTTTAATACCTGCTGACTTCTTATTACTCTTTACAACGGTCACTTTACAGGTTGCTTTCTTTCCACTTGTTGTTTTAACTGTAATCGTAGCTGTTCCTGTTTTGACTCCTTTGATCTTACCGCTCTTTGTTACTGTCACTACCTTTTTGTTTGATGTAGACCATGTAAGTTTATCTGTCGTTGTCTTCGGAAATACAGATGCTGTCAGTTTTACGGAACTTCCCTTTTTGATACTCATCGCCGGTGTCAGATATACTTTGGTTGCCGGATCTGTAACCGTGATCTTACAGGTTGCCTTTAAACCATTCTTTGTGGTAGCTGTAATTGTAGCGGTTCCTGCTTTCTTTGCAGTTACTTTTCCGTTTGCATCTACTTTTACAACAGAGGATTTGGAAGATTTCCATTTCACGGATTTATCCGTACAATCCTTCGGAGTGACTGTTGCCTTTAAGGTATATGTTTTTCCTTTTTTCAGGCTGAGTTTTGTCTTGTTTAATTTGATCTTCGCTGCCTGTACCTGATCTCCTACAGTTACTTTACATTCTGATGTAAACAGTCCGTCTTTTGTTGTCACGGTAATTGTTGCAGTTCCTTTGGCATTTGCAGTTACATTACCATCTTTGTCAACTGAAGCAACTGTTTTGTCAGAAGTCTTGTATTTTACTGCTGTGTTTGTTGCATTCTGCGGTGCTACTACTACATTTTTAGAAATATTTGCTGTTTTACCTTTCTGTAAGGTGATCTCTGTCTTTTTCAGTGAAACTCCTGTTACTTTGACTGCACGTTCTTCTGCCTTAATCTTATATGCAGGATCAAAACCAGGTTTTAAGTTTTCTTCATCCACAGAAACCTGTTTTACATGACCCTTGTCTGTTAAGATCACACCATTGTATGCCGGAACATTTACCGTTACACTGCCGCCTGCTGCACTGCAGCTGTTTCCTGTGATCACATCTGCAAGTTCTGCTGCATTAATTCCAAGTTCTGCTGCATTAATTCCAAGTTCTGCAACATTTACTGTCACAGACTTGTCTGCTGCACTGTTGTTCATCAAAACAAGCATGATATCCGAATCATCACTTCTGACATAGCCTAAAATTTCTTTATCTGTGCCATATACCGGCTCTACGGAGCCTGTTCTCAATGCACTGTAACTGCTTCTTATTGCAGCAAGTTTTGCATACCATTTTACCAGATTCTCATTTCCTTCGCCCCAGATCATCGCACGGCGGTCATCTGGATCATCTGCACCTACCATACCAAGCTCATCACCATAGTAGATCGTCGGTGCACCTGCATAGGTAAACTGCATTAACGCAACTAAATACTGTTTCTGTTTTGCTGCATCTGAAGTATTCTCGTAAGTCGGGAATGCCTCTGCAATTTCTTTCTGTTTTCTATCGTCATCAATACCATCTAAGTAAGATAACAAACGTGTTGTATCATGAGAGTCAACAAGGTTCATCATTGCATAAAATGCTTCTTTCGGATAACGCTCTCTCAAACGCTCTAAAGTATTTAATGCATCTGCGGAATTCCCGCCCTTTGCATAAGCGATCGCTGCTCCACGGAACATATAGTTCATAACGGAATCATACATGTCACCCATCAGATATTTTACCGCATCCGTCCAGATTTCTCCGATGATCACGTTATCACTGTCAAGTGCCTTCACGGATTTACGGAAGTGCTGCCAGGTCTCATCCGATACTTCATTGGCAACATCGAGTCTCCATCCGTCCATTCCTTTTGACAGCCAGTACTGTGTTACACTGTTATCTGCGGTCTTACTTGTCTCATTTTTTCCGATTACTTCTTCTGCCCAGGTACCGGTCTGATATTCGGAACCGTTCGTTGCCTTGATGATCGGCATGGAGTCATAACCCCACCATCCATCATAACCATATACTGGTTTTCCGGCACGAAGTCCTACGGAATCACATACTTCATCGTCATTGTCATCTTTTAAAGTTGTATCGGAAAATACATCAAACCATTCTGTATAGTCATAGTTTGTAATTCCATACTCTGCCGTAAAATATTCTTTTGCCTGTTTTTCTGCTTCCTCTTTGGAAATCTTTTTCTCGCTCATGGCATCGTATACATATGCCCAGTAAGGATAAGCTCCGATCGTATCGGTTCCATCTTCCAGATACTCATAGTAACGGTCAAAATAAACAGAATCATCCGATACATGATTGAATACACCATCCAATACAACATGCATATTATTCGCTTCTGCTACGCTGACCAGTTCCTCAAAATCTCCAAGTGTTCCAAGGATCGGATCAATATTTTTATAATCACTTGTATCGTATCTGTGGCTGGAAATGGACTCAAATACCGGGTTTAAGTAGATCACGGTAACACCAAGTGCTTTTAAGTAGTCGATCCGTTTTGTAATACCCTTTAAATCTCCACCATAGATCTCATTGCTCCAGTTTCCATCGCCCTTATATGCGTAAGCCGGATAGGTATCCGGATGTAATGTGATCTGCTCCGGGTTCTCCGGTAAAATATACCAGTCATTCATATACTCATACTGTACCGTACCTCTTGCATCCGAAGTGATGGTATCGTTTGTCACATCGCCATTATAGAAACGATCCGGGAAGATCTGGTAGATCACTGCATTTTTCATCCAGTCGGGTGTCTTATAACCTGACTGATATACGATCTGATCATACGGTAACAGGCTTAATAAATCTGTTGCCATACCGGTTCCGTAATATCCGTCATCATCGCCATACATTACCACTGCCGTCTCATTATATACTGCAAAGAAATACTGGTATTCTCCAAGTCTGTCATAGCTTGTAGTAACAGACCATCTCTGTTTTCCATCTTCCGCACCCTCTGCTTTTTTCATGGAAAGTGTTTTCTTTTCCACACCTTCGTTGATTTGAACAAGTTCTTTTTGTGTATTCTTTTAATTTTCGTCTCTTTCACCAATTTTACGAATCGATTTTTATATATTATTCGGGTATTGACTTTTAACGAAAATATACGAAAATATTTTTCAAATAATAATTTGACAAAAAAAACAGTGTTCCGTATCAATATAAACACTGTTTTTTGGGGATATTTATTTATGAAATTTTTAATCAGATCTGTCCTGTTTCTTTCAGATGTGCAAGCAGCCCCTCACAGCCGGCTACGACATCTTCGTAGGTTTCATCAAATCTGCCGGAATACCAGGGATCTGATATGGATCTGCCTTTTCTTTTCGTATCTGTGGAAAAGTCCAAAAGCAGTTTTATCTTGCTGTCTACATCCTGCCCTGTAATCCGGATGGTGTTTTTGATATTGTTTGCATCTGCACAGAGCAGATAGTCATAATACCTGTAATCTTCTTTTGTTACCTGTTTTGCACGTTTTTCAGAAAAGTCTGTGTATGGTGTTTTCCCAATTCCATGTTTCCTCAACTCCGCCTGCGCCGGCGGATAGATCGGGTTGCCGGTGCCGTTCCAGATTTCTTCGGTGCTTGTGGCAGCGGAAGCGATCTCAAATTGGTCGGCTATACCACGTTTTGATACCATATCTTTTAATATAAATTCGGCCATTGGGGAACGGCAGATGTTGCCGTGGCACACGAATAGTACTTTTATCATTCCTTAAAAACTCCTTGAAAATACTGATTTTCCTTGATTTTACGCCACTTTCTAAGATTTATCCCGATAGAGTGTTTTATGCACTTTTGTTGCATATCGTGGCATAAGTTCGTATATTTTGTCATCCAAATTTAGTAAAAATCTTAGTAAAATGTCTGGATTTTTTCATTTTACTAAAGGCTTTTTCACTTAGGTTTTCTTTTAGTTGTATGTATATTTTTTATTTTTTAAGCCATTTTTGCAAATTTGCCAAGTTCTTCCCTGGCATCCTCTGCTCCCAGATGCGTATAGGTATTTAACGTAACACCGATATCAGCATG
>QWCN01001667.1_pt1 | contig 32817 bp, 30 predicted proteins | sample 1972711 | NCBI WGS metagenome assembly QWCN01 (sample SAMN09866707, study PRJNA288562) | Human gut metagenome isolate term1_stool, whole genome shotgun sequencing... | isolation source: gut | host: Homo sapiens | place: USA: California
ATACAAAAAATTGAGTCTTAAATCTTTTGATTAGACTCTTTTTTTTTAAATAAAAAGCTGTAAGAGAATAATAATAAAATATTATTTCTTTACAGCCCCTTTTTTTTATATTTATTTTTATAAAATAATATTATATTAGATATTTTTTTGTTAAACTTAAATTACATTAATTAATATCAAAAAAGGAGGTAACATGAAAAATCATTTAATTAGTAAAATAAAAGAAGCACTAATTTCAATTTTACCTGTTACATTAATTGTAACAATATTAAATTTTACTCCTTTAATTAATCTAACCTTACATGAAGTAACAATATTTTTAGTATGTTCACTTTTGTTAATCTTAGGAATTGGATTATTTAATTTAGGAGCAGATTTAGCAATGCAACCAATGGGTGAACAAGTAGGTTCATCTTTAATGAAAACAAAAAAAATTCCCTTAATATTAATAGTATGTTTTGTTTTAGGAGTTTTAATAACAATAGCTGAACCTGATTTAACAGTTCTAGCTAATCAAGTCAAAGAAATTATTACACCATTTGTTTTAATTGTTGTAGTAGGTATTGGAGTCGGAACATTTCTTGTTGTTGCAGTAATGAAAATTTTATTTAAAAAAGATTTAGCAAGCTTAATAATGTTCTTCTATATGTTTTTATTTGCAATAACTGCTATGTTGTTTTTAACAGGAAAAGGTGAATTATTAGCACTTGGTTTTGATTCAGGAGGCGTGACAACTGGTCCAATAACTGTACCATTTATAATGGCATTAGGTGTTGGTATTGCTATGACTTTAGGTGGTAAAAATTCTAGTGAGAATAGCTTTGGTTTAGTAGCATTATGTTCTATTGGCCCAATTCTTGCTATATTAATATTATCATTATTTACTAAAGGTGGAATTAATTATGTAACACCAGATTATAAAATTGGAGAAAATTTCTTTTTTGATTTCTTCCATGAAAGTTTAATTGTTTCTAAAGATGTTGCTATAGCTTTAGGTTTAATTGTTATATTCTTCTTTATTATTCAATCAATTTATTTAAAATTACCAAAGAAAAAATTAATACAAATTGGTGTTGGTATTCTTTATACATTTATTGGTTTAGTTATTTTCTTAACTGCAGTAAATGTAGGCTTTATGCCAGTAGGTTATAAAATGGGAACACAAATAGCTTCTACTCATCCTTTATTAATTACTGTTTTCGGATTTGTTTTAGGTTGTGTTGTTGTTTTAGCCGAACCGGCTATCCATGTTTTAACTAAACAAGTTGAAGAAATCACTAATGGTGGTGTTTCTAAAAGAGCTATGTTAATTGCTTTATGTTTAGGTGTTGGAACATCAATATTATTATCAATGATTCGAATTATTTATGATTTTTCTATTCTTTATTATTTAATTCCTGGATATTTTATTTCTTTAGGTTTATCTTTCTTTGTACCTAAGATTTATACTGCTATAGCATTTGATTCAGGTGGTGTTGCATCTGGGCCATTAACTTCTTCATTTATTTTACCTTTTGCAATTGGAGCTTGTGTAGTTTTACAATCAGATAGTAAAGTCTTAACAGATGCTTTTGGAGTAGTTGCAATGGTTGCCATGACACCTTTAATTTCTATTCAATTATTAGGTTTCAAAGCCGTTATTACAAAAAGATTAAAACGTAATTTAATGATGAGAAAGATATTAAATGCTGATGATGAAGAAATCATCAACTTCTAGGAGGAAATATGGCTAAGATTAAAAAAATTATCAATAAATCATCTTCTCTTACTTCACCTAATAAATTAAAATTATTATTTACTATTGTTGAAAGATCTAAAGCAGAATTTTATGTTGATATAATTGAAACATTTGATGTAAATATGCAATATGTAATTTATGGAAAAGGGACTGCACCTAGTAATTTATTTTTGTCTTTAGGAGATAATCATAAAGCAGTAATAATAAGCGTTATTAGAGAAGATAAAATTAAAGATTGTTTATCTACATTAGAAGATAGATTTGAAAAAACAAAAAATGGAAAAGGTATCGCATATACAATTCCTTTATCAAGTGTAATTGGAGTTATGGTATATCAATTCCTTTCTAATACTGAGCCTCAAAGAAAAGGAGAAAAATAAAATGGATAATAATTATGAAATGATTTTTTGTATAGTAAATGCTGGCTTTTCAGAAACAGTTATGGAAGCAAGCAGAGAATGTGGTGCAGGTGGTGGAACTGTTATAAGCGCTAGAGGAACTGCATCAAAAGAAAGTGAACAAGTTTATAATATTTCTATTGAACCAGAAAAAGAAATCGTTATGATTTTAGTAAAAAAAGAAATAAAAGAAAATATTTTACATGCTTTATATCAAAAAGTAGGTTTGCAAACTCCTGGTCAAGGAATTGCTTTTTCTACTCCAGTTGATGATGTAATTGGTCTTAGTGAAAATAAAATTAATTCTTAATGCCAACATTGTGCCAAGTATTTTTTTAATTATTGATATGTTTTTATTTATTATTTATCATTCAAATATAAAATTTGGAGGCAAAAATAATGAATTTAAAAAGTGCATATAATGTTATTAAAGATGAAATAAAACATGGCGATTTACCTCTTCAAGTAGGATTAAGATTTGAAGATTATTCTGATTTATCACGTGATGGATTTGTTTCATTTACATGTAATGAAGAATATTTTAATAATTATTTAAAACAAAATGTTGGATATGGTAAATATGGTAGTTCTTTATCAATAAACTATTCTTTATATGATGGAGGCACTGTATCAGTCGAAATATATTTTACAAATCCAAAAAAAGGAATTAAAACAATTTATAAAGATGCAAAATTCTCAACAGATATGCTTTCTCAAGAAATTGAAATAATAACAAATGTTGATCCTAATCATCCTTGCTTAACCATTAGAAAAACAAATGCTGATGCAAATTTAGAAGTTAATGTGCAAAATTTATTTATTTCTTTATCAATGGCACTTGATTAATCAATATAATTATTTTTATAAAATTCATAGTCTATATCAAAGCTATGAATTTTTAATTTTTTATGAACTTTTTCTATCTCCCATTGCTTAATATTATAAACATAAATAAAAGGAAAATATTTAACACCTTTATTAAAATGTTTTATAACAGTATCTTCTTTTACTTTTCTTTGTTCATTGAATTTTCTTGGTAAAATTAAAACTTTTTTCCCTAATAAAAATAAAGCAGTTTGATCAGGCATTTTATATTTATGATCCACTAATAATCTTCTACAATTAGCTAATAATCTTGTATTTCTTATTTTATTTAAATTAAATAAAATCACTCCTGAATTAATATATTTTCTATCAACCCAGAATCTTCCCATATAATCTAAACATGCAGCGTATTCATAATCATTAATGTTTATATTAAATAATTCATTAATATCTCTATTACACATGGTATCTGCGTCTAAATAAATAGCTTTTTCTTCATTAATAACTTCATCAGCATATAACCTTAAAAAAGCATACGGGGTATATTCATTTTTTACATTAACACTATGAAAAAAATCTCTAGTAAATTCTTTACTTAAATCGTGAAGAATTACTTTATTATTTTGATTAAATAATTTAATATCTTGTTCAAGTTTTAAAGATTGTTCATTATTTATCATTAAATTGTTTTCATCTGTTTGAAGATAATTCATTGTAAAAATATGAATTTCTAAAGCTGATTTTGTTCTTCTAGCAATACTTATTGAACATAAATAAATACCTTTAAATATTTTTTTATTGCCGCAAAAAATAATTGGAATCATTTTTCTTCCTCTAATTTATTTTCTAATTTTGCCATTTTTTTATTATCAATTTTAACTTTGATTTCAAAACCAATATAAAATCCTAAACTAATAAGCATTGTTAAATAATAAGTCATTAATCTCCATATTAACATACCTGCATTGCTTAACGCTCCAGAAGCATTAGTAGATAATGCACTAATGATTGCAGCAAAAGCAAATTCAATTCCTCCACTACTACCAGGAGTAGGTAAAAATACAACCATTGTAATTGCAAAAGCTGAACCAAATATAACTAAGAACAAATGATCAAAATTAATATCTACATGTAACGCTCTAATGATAAAAAATGTAATTGCATAATATATACCCATTGTAATAGCTTTAGTAATCAAACAAACAAAAAATAGCAATTTATGTTTCCATAAAGATTTAAAAGCTGATTGAGTTTGATCTATATATTCTTCTACATGATGAATTTTGTTTTCTAAAAAATTATGCAAAAATTTTATGTAAGACAATTTTATTAATATCCATATAATTGCATTTTTTAATTTTTTACTAGTCATTAAAGCAATCAAGAAAAATAATACTAAAAAATTCATTGTAAAACCAATAATAGCTATTATTTGCATAGTAACATTATTTCCAACAAATTTATCATAATAAAATAAAGACCCAATCGCATAAGAATTAGTAACAATCATAAAAATAATATAATTCATCATTAATATACTTGTAGAAGTTGCTAATTTAACTTTCTTTTGAGAAAAAGCATACATTTGAAAAGGTTGTCCACCAGTAGAAAAAGGTGTTATGCCATTAAAAAAATGTTCAGTCATTCCAATCGAATAAGCATCAAAAAATTTAATATCTACTTTTTCTGATTTAACTAAAAAACACATTGATAAAGGATATAAAGCTAAATAAATTAATGTTAAGCCTATTGCAATAAATAAATTTTTAATATCTACTCCTACTAAAGCTTTTCCAATTTCATCTAAATCATTCATTGATAATATGGTTATTAAAATCAAAACAGTTAATAACCCATATACTATATATAAAATAATATTCTTCTTTTTTGTCTTTTCCATTTTAAACTCTCTTCTTTTATAAATATATTTTTTGCAAAAATATAAAAATTATAATTTTAATTTCTCAATTTAATAATAACAAATAAAAAAAAGAATTAAAGTTTTTTATTATTAAATTAAAATAAAAATAGTTACATTTATATATAGTTTGTTACTTTTAATCTATTATTATAGAAATTTAATAAAAAATAGGTTAATATTAAGAAGAAATTTGCATTAATACATTAAGCAAATTAAATTTTCACAAATAAGTTTAGGAAGTTAAAATTATGATTATTACTATTGTATGCGATGTATTAGGCCAAGAAAATAATGGCACTACTATTGCCGCGATGAATTTAATTAGATATTTAGAAAGTCAAAATCATACAGTCAAAATTCTTTGTTCTCAACAAGAAAATCCTGATAATAATTTTTATATGGTTGAAAATCGAGATTTTTGGATTTTTAATGATTATGTTAAAAAAAATGGAGTTGCTTTAGCTAAACCTGATGAAGATATTATTGCTAAAGCTATTGATGGATCAGATATTGTTCATATTATGTTGCCTTTTGCTTTAGGAAGAAAATCAGCAGAATATGCTTATAGTAAACATATTCCAGTTACTGCAGGGTTCCATGTGATGGCAGAAAATTTTTCTTCTCATATTTTTATGAAAAATTCTTCTATTGTTAATAGATTAACATATGCTCATTTTGAAAAAATGTATAAATATTGTTCTGCTATTCATTATCCAACACAATATTTAAGAGATTTATTTGAAAAAATATATGGAAAAACTAATGGTTATGTCATTTCTAATGGAGTTAATTCTATTTTTAAACCAATACCTCATGAATTTGATTTAAATAATAAAATAACTATTTTATATTCTGGTAGATATTCAAAAGAAAAATGCCAAAGTGTTTTAATAAAAGCTATTGACAAATCAAAATATAAAAATAAAATTTCTTTAATTCTAGCAGGTACTGGACCAATGAAAGAAAAATTAGAAAAATTAGCTAAAAAGAAAAATGTTAATGCTAATTTCAATTTCTACGCTAGAGAAGAAATGGTAAAAGTCATTAACACTGCTTATTTATATGTTCATGCTGCTGATATTGAAGCTGAAGGTATTAGTTGCTTAGAAGCTATTTCATGTGGAGTAGTACCAATTATTTGTAATTCTCCAAAATCTGCTACTAAATTTTATGCTTTAGATGAAAGAAGCTTATATAAGAAAAATGATTATAAAGAATTAGCTAAAAAAATTGATTATTGGATTGATAATCCTTCTTTAAGAGAAGAAGCAAGTAAAAAATATATTGAAATGTCAAAAGAAAAATTTGATCAAACAGCTTGCATGAAAAAGATGGAAGAAATGTTATTAGAAACTATTGCTAATTATAAGAAAGTAGATTAATTTCTACTTTTTTTATAAAAATGAAAATCACATTCATCATTTCCATAACCTAGTGTTTTAGTTCTAGAAAAACCTATTTTCTTTAACCCATCATAAGTAATATTATCAACATCACAAAATAAACGACATAATTCAGGGCACCCATTTTCTACACAGGCATCATGCCATAAACATTTAGTAATTGTTGTATTATAATATTTTTTATTATATTCAGTATTACTTTTTTGTAAATCTGTTGTCTTCATAATATGAATAAAAATTTTACTATACAAAAAATAAAAACAAGGAACTTTTTCCATAATTTTCATTGATTTATTTTTATTTTTACCAATTACTTCATACATATATTTTTTTACAATAGAATATGCTTCATCTTGACTATAAAACTCATTTAAAGCCTTATATAAAGCAATTCTAGGTAAAATTGTATTATTTAACGTCTTTATTTGGTTTGGCGTCTTATTTTTAGTATTTTTAATTATATCTAAAAGTATTTTATTTTGTAATAAAAATATTTTTTGATTTAACAATTCATCTTTAATAAATTTTTGAATTAATTTTTGTTGTTTCATAATTAGTCACTCCTAACTAATTATATTAATTCATTATTTTTTTATCAACAATTGACCCGTTTTCCAATATATTTTCTACTATTTCGCCCCATTTTCCAATTTTTGAAAACAAAACCAATATTTTTTTGATTTCTTATACTTATTATTTGATTAAAATATTATTGATTAAAATTCTTTTTATAAACAATATAAATAACACTACCACCCATAATAATAACGCTTATTAACCAAGCTACTGGGGTAGAAAAACAAATACCAATGTATGATTCATTGCTTAAAGGATTAGCACTATTAATTAAAGAAGGAATAAATAAACAAATAAGTATTCTTCCCACTAATTCGCCAATTCCACTTAAAAAAGGAATAATTGCTCTTTTTGTACCTTGTAAAACTGATCTTGATAATTGTAATAAGCCTTGTAAAATTAAACAAGGAGTTAATATTCTTAAATAAGTTGCACAATAGAAAATTATTTCATCATTAACATCTTCTCTTGGAATAAAAATATAAGGAACTTTATTAGCAAGAGATAAGCCTAATATTAATATTATAAAATAGAAACATAAATCAAGAATAATAGTATCTTTAATACCTTCTTTAATACGATTATAATTTTGAGCACCATAATTTTGGCCAACAAAAGAAAGCATTGCAGTCGATAAAACACTTAATGGAATAGTTAAATATCCTTCAAAAGGTTGATAACAACTTACAGCAGTTTGAGCACTTCGACCAAAAGCATTAACTTTTTCTGCTTGTACAAAAGAACCAATAAATAGAATTGACCATTGGAATCCTAAAGGTAAACCAATTTTAAATAAATCAAAAATAATATTTTTATCTAATTTAATATTAGAAGGTTGGATTCTTAAATAAGGATATTTTTTATAAAAATAAATTGCAGTAATTAAGAAGTTAGAAAAATTAGCAATAACGGTAGCTAAAGCAACGCCTCTAGTATCTAATTTAATTACTCCAGTAAATAAAAAAGCTAAGACAATATTAATAATTGTACAAATAAAAGAAATTAATAATGGAGTGGTGGAATTACCTAATCCTCTTAAGAAATTTCCAAAAACATTTGCTAAAAGAGTAAAAATAAAGCCAATCAAAATAATAGTTAAATAATTTGATGCTTTTTCAATAAAATCAGTATGAGTTCCTAATATTTGAAATAAATAAGGATATATTAATAAACCAAGTATAGTAATAACGATAGCTATGATAATAGAAAGAATAATTGAATTAACAAATGTCTTTTTTAGTCCTTCATAATCTTTTGAGCCAAATTTATTTGAGATAATAACTGCAAAACCACTGCTACAACCATAAGCAAAATTAAATAAAATACATGTAATACTACCAGTTTGATTAATTGATGTAACAGAAGTTCCACCTACAGTAATTTTTAAAACTAAAGCATTAATTAATGAAAAAGCATTATTTAATAAAGTAGATAAAAGAATTGGAATAGCAAATAATAACATTACTTTCCAAGGTTTACCTTCAGTTAAATCAATTGGTTTAAAAATACTTCTAATAAATTTCATAATTAACAATTAAATCATGCACTATTAATAAAAAAAATTAAACAAAATTAATCTTTATTTTAAATTAAAATTAATGCTAATAATTAACTTGAAAATTCTTTTATTAGTAATGCAACTAATTCTGATACTCTTTCAAAAATTAAAAGTAAACTTTGTCTTTCTAAATGTAATTTATATCTTAAGAAAAAAGACATTGACAACTTTATCAATGCCTCATTTGATTAATCTATAGCACTTTATTTTTGGAGTTAATCCTAAAGTCAAGTTATATTTTTATCAATAATTATTTATTAACCACTACTTTGTTACCATCAAAAGAATATGATATTTCACTAGTATTATATGTTGTTACATTCTTAAAATCAGAAATATTATTATAAAAAACAAAATAAAATTTTTTCATTTCATCATTCTCTGTTTTTTCAAAAAAATTAAAATCATCAAATTTAATAGAATTATATTTTTCTTGACTATTTAATTTATTATTTGATATTGTATTTGGTTCCAACATTTCTTTTGTAAAAGAATAAATGTTTTTAAGCTCGACATTATTACTAAAAATAGGATCAGTTTTAGAAATTGCTAAATTATATTCATCTTGCAATACAGCATTTTTTTCATGTCCATAATTAATAAAAAGAACATCTTTTTGAACTTCCCATACATTATTAAAATTTAAATAAATTCTAACTGCATCTTCAACTTTTGTTCCATCACCAATTCCTAAATTAATTTCATTATCATAACCACAGCTAGTAAGTAATAACATAGGGATTAAACATAACATCATTTTCTTTTTCATACAAAGCACCTCTTATAAATATTATCAAATATTTTAATACAAAAATAAATAAAAAGAAGTGATTTATTTATTCACTTCTTCTATTAATACAGTATGTTTTTTAGAATCTAAAATTACATACATGCTTTTATACATATTATTTTAATATTATCAATAATAAATTAATCACTTATCTTGTATCCAAAAACCAAAGTTGTAAATAAATTTTCACATATTTTGTTAGCCCAGCCACTTGGTTTACTTTCAGCTTCGCAATAAATTCTTCTTAATGAAACACACATTCCAAAAGCACTGTCACCTATTGTTGCAACACTTTTTGATATAATAATATTTCCTATCATCTTATTGCAATAATAAAATGCTTTTGTGTCAATTTTAATCAAATTTTTCGATAACAAAACATAAGTCAAATTTCCACATTCTTCAAAAGCAAAAGCACCAATACTTGTAACATTATCAGGAATAATAATAGAAGTTAATGATGTACAATAACTAAACGCAAAAGAGCTTATTGTTTTTAATGACTTATTTTTTTCAAAAGCACCTGATGTAATATATTCAATTCCATTTTCAATTGTAACAACACTTAAAGTTTGTGATCTAAAATTATCTATAATCTTTACTTGATCTTTATTATTTTCGTTAGCAATTAAATTATGTTCATCATTAGTTATATTGTAATAATAAGCAGGTATATTAACTGTTTCTATTGTATCTTTTACTGCACTATCTAGTCCTACTGCTTGATGATCATCACTAAATACTAATATTCCACTATAATTATTTATTGCTCCTGTTACATTTGCTTTTCTATAAGTTGATATTTCATTATTTACCACTAATGATACATTTATTTCTATAAACCAATATTCTTCAGGTATATTTTTTAATGTATATGCAACTATGTAATTATATTCTTCACCAAATATTTCACTTGGTTTTGATACTTTATTTCCATTTTGTATACCTGTATACGCACTAGTGACTTGTATTTCTTTTTTAGGCATATTGATTTTATTATCATCTGTTTTTATTTCTTCTCTAACAAAATATGCATCCAATGATAATGTTGATATACCTGCTACAAATCTTAATGATTTTGTACCATCTTCTTCATCAGTATATTGAACTTTTAATATATTAGATATTTTTACTTCTTCATTACTTGTTGAATCATTTAATTTTCTTGTTTCAACTAAATTAGTATCATTTGTTGTTTCTTCTAATTGTTTGTTATCGTTATTTTTATAATAATTTACATTCATTAATGATAATATTGTTAATGAAAGTAATAATATATTTATTTTTCTCATTTTAGTTACCTTTAATTTTTATTAATTAATTTTTCTAATAATTTTTTATTTAATTCTTCACATTGAATAGTTAATTCACTTTTATTGTTAACTCTTAATTTTTTAACTACAAAATAATATAAAAGTAAATTAATTATATTAAATGATTCAAGAGCAAGTAAAAGTATTCCAGCAGCATACATATTCTTTAAATTTATTCCATTATTGCAACAAGAAATTATTATTAAAATTGCAACAATTAAACTAGTTAAAACATTTAAACCAATAGTGGCAATTAAGCCAATTATTTTAATACATGAATTATTATCTTTCATAATTATCTTGCCTCCTCTTTAGATTTTTCCCATTCAGCTTCTAACATATTATTCATATTAATTCTCATTAACTCTATTTCATCTTCCATTTGATTCATTTCTTCCATTGTCATTTCTTTAATAAAGTTTATTTTGTATAAAGTGACTTTAATAGATAAATTAAATTCATTACCTTCTAGTTTAGATGTTTTGAGTCTTGAAATTATTTCAGCTTTTGCTTTTTCTGCTTCAAACATTTTTTCATCATAAAAATCTTTATTAATTTGTGGGTTATAATAATTATTTGTGCCACTTTGCTTTAAGTTCCATGCAGCCATAACTATCCCAAAATCACTTCGCATTTTATTAAGCCATTTTATTCTTTCTTGCGTAATACTTCGATTATAATAATCTTTACTTACTTTTTTTACACTCAAAAAAATAGTTAGAAAAGTTCCAACTAAGGCTAACATAGATGATATTATAGATGTTATGGCTCCCAAATAATCCATAAAAAACATAGTATTTATTCCTTCCTTTCACCAAAATAGTACCCCCCCCCCGTTAAATCTTGTCAAGAATAAATTTTATTAATTAAAACATTGAAGTGCTATTAATAAAGTAGACACTGTTTTATTGTTATATAAAAAATACAAATCTTTACATCATTCAAAATTTATGATACAAATAAATTAGCAAATGGAGGAAAATAAATGAATATTTATAAAGTATATACATTATTAACTGAGGAATGGCCTAGTATTAATTTTGAAATTGAAGATGAAAGTGATGAACGTTTAGTATTAACTGCTGAAACAAGTGCTAAAAATTTATTTGATGATGAAATTCTTATTCGCGTAGTTATTTATTCATCAGGAACAAATCATGTTTTCTTTGTTCTTGATCAATTAGAGCCATCATTAAAAGCATATCAATTGATTAATGATTTCAATGAAAATCAATCATGGGCAAAAGCATATATTATGGAATCTAGTAGTGGTAAACATTATTTAAAAATACATTATGCATTCTTAAATTCTAGTGATGAACAAGATGCTTCTGATTCTATTAGTTATGCTTTAGATGATTTAGTTAGTGAAGAAACATTACAAGATTTAAAACCATTAACAGATTTAACTAGATAATTAAATATTAATAATTTAAATACAAGCCATTCGTCATTAACATTTGGCTTTTTTCTATGATAAAACCGAGATAAATAATAATCTTCTTGGTTTTTTTAAATATTTATTTCATTAATTCTTTCATACAAAAATTTTTATCACCATGTTTTGTATACAGTAACTATTTTATAAAAATCAATGTTTACACGAATCAATTCTTGTAGAATCAATTCGTGTTAATTTTTATTTTTAAATCAAACGCAAATCGAACGAAAAAAAATACGTTGCATTTATGTAACATTTAAATAATTTTTTATTAATATTCTATTTCTAATTTTGTTTAAATAAATTAAAATATAATTAAGAGGTATAAAGATATGAAAAGAAATAAATTATTAATTTCTTCATTAATTATTTGTTCTTCAGTCATGTTGGCAGGTTGTAATAATTCTAAGGTGCCTGAAGTAAAAAAAGGTGAAGACACTATTGTTAAAAACTTAACATCTACTCCAGATAAATACGATGCTGAAACGAGTATATTTGCTAGTTTAGGTAAACTAGATGATTATAAAACTTATAAAAAAGAATCTAATGGTAAAACTACTACTAATAAAGATGGAAATAATTATATTCAAGAAACATCTTGTTCTTTCATAAAAAATGATAATGAATATTATACAGATTCTACTTCTAAATCTAATTATATTGATATAGAACATGAATCATTTTATAAAAATAATAAAGTAGCGTATAGAGATAAATCTAATCAAGAAATAGTAAATACTACTTATAATAATTATCAAGAAATATATGGTGTTACACCTATAAAATTATTAAGCGGACAAATTTTTAATCAAGAAACAATTATTAACGCTAAATTAATTTCTAAAAATAATAATGAATATACTTATTTTATTACTTTAGATAAAACATTATCAAATGCTTTATTAGTTTATCAAATGAAAAAATTTGGTAATCTTGATACATATCCTGTTTTTACTAATGATACTGAATTTACTTTAACAATGAAAAATGATTTTACGCCAATATCTTATTCTTATATTGCTAAATATAATATTTCTAATGCAACTTTAGGAGATTTAGAATGTGTAGAAGAATTAAATGCTAGCTTTTCTAAATTTAATGAACAAGTAACAATACCTGATACAGAATTATTTAATAAAGCTATCAATGAAACACCTACAATTATTGATCCAGGTGAAATTGATGATTCAGATGATGAAAATCAACCTTTGATTGATGCTTTACTTGATCTTGATTTACAAAATGGTATTGCTTTAACTGGCAATGCTAATATTAATAATTTTATTTTACCAATTAAATTAAATTTAAAAATAGATTTAAAAAAATTATTACAAGAAGGCACTAATGATATTGCTAATAATATTGATGCTACATTTTATGTTATATCTTCTTTAGGTAATATAAATGTTATTTATCATGAAAATAAACTTTATGTTAATTTATTAGATAATAAAGTTGTTTTTTCTTTACCAGAAGCTAACGAAGACAATTCTACTAGTATAAAAGAAATATTAAGTTATTTTAATTTAAATAAAATAAGTGAAGACAAATATAATCTTTCTTTATCAGATAAAGGTATAAATTTAATTTATAACAAATTAAATGAAATTGGTTTAATTAATGAAGAAGATAAATCTACTTTATCAATGAACGCAACAATAACTTTATTAAATAACAAAATAAATAGAATAGAACTTAAATCAACAATTAAAAATATTAATATTTCATTTGATACTTATGTTATAGAAGAAAAATATGTTTTGCCTTCATTAGATGGATATATATCTAAAATAAATATCTTTAAAGAATTCACATTAAATTCAGATAATAGTACTTTAAAAGATGCGATAAATGGTAATTTCTATTTTACATATAATACAGAAATAACAAACATTAAAGAAGCTTTTAAATTAGAAATAAATCTAACTATATCAGATTCAATAAAAACTTTATTAAATCTTGCTAGTAGTTTTACTAGTGATATACCAGAATGGATTAATCCTATATCTAAAGCTGATTCAATTAATTTATTATTAGAAAATGGCCATCTTTATTTAATTGCATTAAATGGCGATAGTGCAAATTTTGTAAAAGAAATTGAATTAAATAATTCTCTTCCTAATATTAATAATTTAAATATAAAAGAATTAATACAATTATTATTAAAAATATTTAAAATTAATTTTGTTGATGATTATATATCATTATCTTTAAGTGATGAAATTATAAATCAAGTAAGATCTTATTGGATTCAATTACCAAAATTAATAATAGATAAATTAGGTGCAACTATAGGTGCTTTATTACCTTCAATGTTAGATTTATATAAACCACTAGAAAATATTTATGTAAAAATTAATTTAAAAAATAATGATTTCACCTTTGATTTGAAATTATTTGATATAACCAGTACTAATGTTTATAATTCTAAATTAAAATATGAAACATTTAGTTTAATTAATCTTACAGTTTCAAATCTAACTAATGATACCTATGAATATTCATGGGACTTAAATAATTATTTACCATATGAAGAACAAGCTAAATTAATTAGAGAAGAAATAATTAATTTAAAAAATAATTATTCATTAAAAGAAGAATATCTAAATGAATTAAAAAACTTTAAAACAAAATATGATAATTTAGATACTAAAGTTAAATCTTTAGTCTATAATGGCGAAATCAAAACTATATTTTCAACAAAACCTATTGTTGATTCATTAATTTCCGATTACAATACTCAAAAGAAAAATGTTGATAATTTTGCTAACAATACAAAAATATCAATTTACTCTTTATCTTTATTAAACAAAACTTTTAATAAATTTAATGAAGCTCAAATGAATTATTTAAATGAAACATATAATAAAGAAAAAGAAATTTATTTAGCAAGAAGAATTGAAAACGAAAAAACAAATGCAAATGAAATAAAAACATTAATTGATAATTTACCATCTTTAAATCTAGAAAACGCTACATATGATGAATTATTTAATCAATTAATTCAATTTGATACAATTAATAAACAAATTAATAAATGTTATATTGGTTCATTAACTAATATTGATTATGATAATTATCAAACATTATTTAATAACACATTAAATAAATATGTTGAAATTGGTTCAATTACAATGAATTCATATTTAGATCAATTACAACAATTTAATACTTCTTATGATTTATCAGTCAAAGAAATGAATAAATTATACCAAAATATTGAAACATTCTATAATAATTACAATAATAATTTCATGTCTAATTCATCAACAATCAAACCTATTTTAGAAGAAAAATATTCAACTTTTACTAATAATATGTTTGTTATTAATTATTACCTTATTAGCAATCCTCATTTTTATAGATTAGCAGCAGTAAAAATAGCAGAAAAAGAAATAGATGATATTATTAATAAAACATACACAAAAGAACAATTAAAAACTAAAATTAATGATTTAGATATATTGATATCACATACAGATAAAGATAGCATTTCAAATTATAATGCTTATAAATACATTTGTTCTTTATTAGAAAAATAAATATTAACCTCCATTAATTGGAGGTTTTATTTTACAATTTATATTTGTCAAAAAGTATATCTGCATTATACCACCATTTTTCGTCACTAGCTTTTTTTTGTAAATCAATAATTCTATATGTTTTCAATAAATATTCTAAATCTATTTCTTCTTTCATATAATCAGAAATAATTTTTAATGATCTTAAATCATTATCTAATTCACCACGATATATTTCATAATCAAGATAATTAAATTCAACTTCAGTGTAAACATGACAAACATCACCAAGAAAAAAACCAACTACATCCATATCAGAATCATCACCTTGTTCTTTTAACATTTGATAATGCTTATTTCTTCTATCATAATCTTCTTGAGTAAATTCACCTTGATAAAAAGCTTTCTTTTTAAATTCTTTACCATTCCAAGTACTAAGCCATTCTAAAACCACTAAATCCTTATTATTAGCCCATATTCTACAATTTTTATATAAAATATCACCTTTAGTAAAAGGAGTCGGTATATCAAGCCATAAAGCCTCTAAATCTTCAAATAAATTAGTAATATTATAATTAGAATAATAAAAAAGTGGTTTTTTCTTATTATTAAAAGTTAATTCTATTTTTTTATTTGAATCTAAAGATTTTTTTGTTATAACAAAATATTCTAAATCTTCATCTTTTTTTATTTCTTTAAAACATTTTTCAAAAGAAGAAAATATTTCTTCATAATCAGAATAAGAATTATCATTTTTATAAAGAACTTTATAAGTATAAATACCATTATTATCAAAAAATATTTCATTTAATTTTTCATGCATTTTAAGATATTTTTTTATAAAAGCATGTACACTTTTTATTCCTTTTGGTAAATTTCTTCTAGGTTTAACCTCTTCATCTTTATCTTTTAATAATTTTTTTAAAAACTTCAATCTATCATCTAATTCAACATAAAATGAATGATTAATTAAATAAACTTTTTCAATTAATGATAATTTATATTTTCTTTCTCTTAAATAATTTTTTATATCGTTAGAATTAATAAAATCATATATATCCATATGTACACCTCTAATGATAATATAAATTAGATTGCTACAAATAAAATGTAACAAAGAAAAAATCTCTTTACCAAAATAAAGAGATTTAATTACGAAACTTAATTAGTAATATTATTTATAATTTTCTTATAAAAATTAGATTTTAAAAATAATTAGACCAATTTTAATAATCTATCAAGTTCATCAATCAAATATAAAGGTATATTCAATATTTTTCCATCAAAAGATAAATTCTTTAAGGAAAATCTAATACCAAGTTTAGTATCTTTATAATCTGATAAATATTGTTTAATACTTGCCGCTTGAACATTTATACCAGCTTTAACTTCAACAGGATAAATATCATTATCAACTTGAATAACAAAATCAACTTCGTATGAATCATTAGCCCAATAATATGGATCAACTTCTAGTTTTCGTATTAAGCTTTCTAAAACGTAATTTTCTGTTAAAGAGCCTTTAAATTCTGTAAATAATCTATTTTCTTCTATAAATGCCGATGTTGATAAATTAGAATGCTTTCTTAATAACCCTACATCATTCATATATATTTTAAATGCTGATAAATCTTCATACGCTTTAATTGGTAATCCGGGTTTGGTAATTTTAGATACTTTTTTTATTAAATCAGCATTTTTTAACCAATTTAATGCGTTCTCATACTCTCTTGCTCTTGCTCCATGTTTAACAACACTATATAAAAATTTTTTATTTTCTTTTGCAAGCTGCGAAGGAAGAGAGTCCCATATTAATCTTATTTTTGGTACATCATAAATTGGAGAATGTTTTCCAAAATCAGCTTCATACGCATCAAGAATTGACATTAAAATTTTATCAACCTCTTTTATATCGTTATCAAAAGTCCAAGCTTTTACAGCTTCTGGCATACCACCAATAACAAAATACATTTTTAATTTTTCAATTAATTTATCATGAAAAATATTGGGTATATTTCCAATTATTTCAACACTTTTTAAATAATCCACTAAAGAATCATCTCCACATGCAAGTAAAAATTCTTCAAAAGTCATAGGGCCCATATCTAAAAAATCAACTTTACCAACAGGAAACCCTTCTGACAATGTTAATCCTAAAAGTGAACCAGCTGCACAAATAAAATATTCTGGTGCATCTTCACAAAAATATTTTAAAGAATTAAGCGCTTCAGGGCATGCTTGAATTTCATCAAAAATAATAAGAGTATTTGTCGTAATTTTTTTACTACATGCAAATGATAAATTTTGAATGATTCTTTTTACATCTTTTGATTTTTCAAAAAATTGATTATATTCAGGTTCTTTATCAAAATTTATACGGACAAAACCATCAGCAAATTCTTTACCAAATTCTTCTAAAATCCAAGTTTTACCTACTTGTCTTGCCCCTCTTAAAATAAGAGGTTTTCTTCTTTTTGACTCTTTCCATTTTCTTAAATTCTCAATAATAAATCTTTTCATATAATATCACCTATCTTATTAAGATTATAAACAAATAAAGTCACATTAGCAATGCTAAATCACACTTTTTTTATCATTTATGAGAATACAATCACATAATCATGTATTTTTTTGTGATTTTATTCTTAAATTTTTTATAATTAAATAAAGCAAAATTGTTTTATTACATTAGAAAAAATTTATTTTAACATCTTTTTTTGAATTTTTACAATTTCCTAGTTAACAAAAAATCTCTTTACAAAATAAAGAGATTTTATTGTAAGATTAATTATAAAAATTAAATAATATTAAATGCACTCATTTCAACTTGAGTAGTAATATCATCTGTAATTTTTTCTCCTGTAAAATTAGTTTTTTCACCATAAACAAATTTAGCTTCATAAACATCAGTATATTTTTTACCTGTTGCTTCAAATTTACATGAAGTTAAAACATTATTTTCAATATTAAATGTAAAAACATCAATATATTCTACAAAATAAGTTGTTTTATGACGTTGGCCAATTATAGTTAAAGAATTATCATTCTTAATTCCAGAAACAGATATTTGCACATTTGTTGAAGAATCAATAGCATTATTACCTAATTTATAATTTGTAAAATCAGCAAGAATAGAACTAATTTCATTCCAATATAATGGATTAGGATCTAAATATGTTCTAGATGATACAAAAGTAGATTTTAAAGCAAATGCTAAACATGAAGTCATATATTTATCAAATTTACCAGTTCTTAAAACACCTTGATAACCTTCTTCATCCACTATTTCAGTTAAAATTCGATAATTAGCAGGTGCTTCACTAGTTGGTAATCCATCTTTATTAACTTTTTGGATTTTACCAACATTATCAGTAATATTATTTTTATATGCAGTAATTTTACCTTCAAAAATAGCATCACCAATAATAGAATTTGTATTAGCAATATCAAAAGCATTATGGAAATACATTGAATAATTAGTTTGTCTTACATTTCTTGTATATGCATTAATATTTTGAATAATAGATAAAGTAGTTTGATCATCTAAAGAACCATTCTCTTTATTAGACATATCAACTATTCTTTTAGGAGCATCATGAATATTATCTTTATTTGTAATATTATCAAAATTATATTTATCACCTGTAAAATTTTGTTTATCACCAAAACCAATATTACTAATTGTCCAAATTCTTAAAGAATCAGTTTCAGTTTCTAAATCACCTTCAACAGTATTTAACATGCTTCTTTCAGTATAAGAAATTTTTTCAAAATTATTAGTATTATTATTATATTCAATATCAAAACTAATTAAATATGGTTTATAAGCTGTACTTCCAGGAAAAGAAGAACTTAGATGATAAATTTCAATTCCATCTTTAGTATCAATACTAATATCAGCAGGAGTATAACCATCTTCTTCACTAAAATATGAATCATAATCGCTAAATGCTTCAAAAGCCATATTAATAATATTTAAATAATTAAAATAAGTGTCTAAATTATTAAAATAATCAATTTCATAACAATTAACAAATGATTGACTTGGATCAGAATCACAAACTAAATAATCATATAAATATCCATCACTTGTAGTATACATTTGTCCTTTTGCTTCTGTTGATGTAGCGTTACTAGGCATATTAGGACTTTCTACACCTACTAAAGGATAAACAACAATATCATCAACAACATTATCATTAAATAATTTAAATGTATGATTTGCTTTATAATTAACAACAGCTTTTTTTATGTTACCTGTAATAATATATTTTGAATTATTATAAGTATCAAAATCATAAGATCTATCTTCAAAATCAAATGAAACAACTTTATTAATATCTACATTTTTTAATAAAGTAGCTAATCTTTGTTCTGATGGGGTATTATTACCATTATTTGGATTACAACCACTTAATATGATTAATGGTAAAATCAATAAACTAACATCTCTTCTCTTCATAAAATTCTCCTATTCAGTCACGAAATCATAAGCTGCTAAATTTGTGCTATAATCTTTAATGTTGACTTTTTCATTGTCCCAAATATTATATAAAACAATTTGAATTTTTGCACCATTATCTAAAACTTTAAATTCTTTATTTAATTCAATAATAGGATAATATTCACCATATGTATTTAATTCTTCTTTAGGAAAAATATCAAATGAAGTAAAAACAACTATAGATTTTGTTTCATCAATACTAATATTACAGCTTATTTTATATGTGATAGACGCTGTTTTGACTTCAAATAAAGCTTTAGAACTTGATTTAAATGTTAACTTGTTAGAAAGAATATCATCACCACCAGATAAAACTCTTTCTTTACATGTATAAGTATTTTTCATCATTTTTTCAATTAATGTAGTAGCTTCTGCTTCTTTTGTAACATTAAATATAATTGATGAAGATATATTTGTACCCTTAGCTTTAACAAGTAAAGTAGATTGCCCTTCTTTAGTGCTCATAAATGAATAACTTCCATTTTCATTTTTAGTTAAAACACCTTCGCCATTTGAAATAGATACTTCAACTTCTTGGCTAGCTTCTTTAGGACTAATTTTAAATGTTATATTATCAATTTTTTCGTTAACTTTTGCTTCAATTGTTCCACTTACTTCTTTATTATTAATTAATATTTTTATTTCTTCAGCTTCAACTTTACCAACAGTGACAACAATTTCTTTTTTGATATTATTTTTAGTTGAATATACACCTAAAGTTGTAGATCCAGAAGCATTGATTGTAATACTTTTTTGATCACTAGAGATAGTAGCAACACTAGGATTTGAATTATCCATAATCTTTAACCCATCAATCGATGCTGTTGCCATATTTGGAGTAGGATTGATATAACTTAAATCATAACTTTTGCCAATTTCATATTCTACAGGAACTTGTTTATTTGAATCTAATAAAATAGGAGTATAATCAGTAAAATATAATTTATTTGGGTTATATTGTTCATTATTAAATGATTGATATTCTCCAAAACTTTGAGTATATGCCAATTTAAATGTTTTTACTGTTTCTGGATTTTCTTTTAATGTTTCATTATTAAAATCAAATGAATCATTATTATAGACTTTTGAAGTTACACTTATTGAAGTAAGAATGTCATTAGTAAATGTATATTCTCCATGATTAAAATATACTTCACCTTTTTCTAAAGCTGCTGAAGATGGTCTTTTTTCAATAAAATATGAATCAACTGAAATAACATTATTTTCTTCAGAAATAGTAGTGTTTTTTAAAGCATTACCTCCAAAATACATAGGAAGACTACCAATAGTTATACCTTCAGTTGATGGATAAGAATTTTCATATAAAAAATTCATTTGGAATTTAGCAATTTCAGATAATCCATCATGAGAATTCAAAGTAAATATTGTAGATTTTTTAATAGCAGTAGCAGTAGAAATAGTTACTTTAGAATCTTCACTAGAAATTGTTTTTCTATATGTATCAGAAAGATGATTACCATTATCATCTACTTGGAATTCATAATAACTTTCTCCATCAATACCTTTAAATGTAGTAAAATCAGTTGTTTTAGTATTATTATTTTTAGTTACTTGTCTAGAACCATCACCAAGCATGAAATAATTACCACCATTTTTATAAATATTAAATGATGTATTTTCAATAGTATGAGTTCTATTTTCTAAATTCAAATCAACAACATCAAAATCATAATTAATATCATAATGAGTTACCTTTTTTTGGCTTTCTAACTTACTTGAATTATTAAGTTTATTAATAACTTCATCAATACCTTTCTCACCTTGATTTATAATTTTTAAATTAAATTCTTGTTTAATATTTGTTCCTTTAATTTTGAATGTAACAGTAACATTATCAGTTCTTTTTAAAGCTGTTAAAGTATTAGTTTTATTATCAAAAGAACAATAATCTTTTAAATTAAATTCAGCTTCTAATTCAGGTAATTTATCACCACTAGGAGTAACACTAATATTAAGATGATAAGCTTCTCCTACTACTAATTTATAAAATTTATTATTGTTAGTTTCAACAATATCAACATCATCACCAAATTCTACTTTTAAAGAAGTAAAAGATGCTTCTTCAACTTTAATATTGATTTCATCAAATTTTGTTGAATCATCATCACTAATAGCTTTAATTTTACATGTTCCTACTTTTCTAGCAGTAACTTTACCATTAAAATCAACTGAAGCCACACTAGAATCACTTGATTCAAAATTAACAAGTCTATTGACAGCATTATTAGGTAAAACATTAACATTTAAAGTTAACACTTCACCTACTTTCATAGTTACATCAGCATTTGTTATTTTAATAGAATCGACATGTATTTCTTGAATTGATTCACTTGGACTTGAACTACTAGAACTAGATGTAGTAGGGTCGCATCCTGTCATCAATAAAGATGTTGTTAATAATGTAAATAATAATATTTTCTTTTTCATTTTTTTCTCTCCAATCTATTTAAATATTTATTAATGAAATATGTAAAAAGTCATCCATTGTATTCCCAACAACAATTTTAAGATTATCATTTTCATTTGTATATGTAACATTATCACTTGTAACATAATTTAATGTTAATAAATATTCTTTAAATTTAGCTATATAATTATTGTTATATTCAGTATCAGAACACATTGAATAAATCATCGCAACATTATCTTCACTATTATAATCCAATTCAATTACAAAACCAACTTCACCAGTATATTTTGAATCAGGTAAATATGGTACCTTTTGAGCAATTTCTTCAGATCCTAAAATTTCAATTAAAGTATTATAATTAGTTTCACTTCCATCATCTTTCCAAGTTAATTTACTTGAAATATTTTTTATTGCATCATCAAGATTATTAACTAAAGCATTATCTACATTATGATTATTATAATTAAATGTTAATGTTTCATCACCAGAAAAACCACTTCCACCATATTTATAAAATATAGTTGAAATAACATCATTATTAAGAGTCATTTTAAGTGAAGAAGAATCAATAAAATCAGGATATGATATAAAACCTAATGAATCACCAATATTAACAATATCACCTGTCGTTCTTAATTCATTATCTTTTTTAGATAATATTTCACTAGATATAGTAAAATTAATTGCGTCTAGTAATGTTTTATTTAAAGGTATCGGATTTAATTTGACATTATTATTTCTATCAAAAGTAAAGCTATAAACTTTATCATTTTTTTTGTAATAACCTTCACCCTCTTTTTCTAATGTCAATTGATCTTCTCTAACTTCATATGTACCTTTTAAATAAATATTGTTAGATTTAATTATTTTAGTTTTTCTATTTCCTTCCCAAGCAGAATCAGCTACGTCAATTGAATAAGATGAATCTTCAGCATTAATTTTATTTAAATAAGTTTTAATTTCTGCATCATCTTTAGATGGAGTCTTTTTAGTACTATCAGATAAAACATTTGGAGTAGATAATACTTTTGTATCTAATCTATAATAAAAGAAATCTCCAGTATCTCTATCTTGCATAATTCCTGTAAAGAAATAAATATTTTTAACCAAATCATTTTCTACTTCAACTTGTATTTTTAAACATTTAAATCTAGAAAAAATATTAGATTGAGTTATAGAATAAGCAAGTTGTTGAGCATTATCACCTAAATATAAATAATAATTATCATTTTCATTAATTTTTCTAAATTTATCTAATTCGAAATTTTCTTTACCAACCAAAGCAAAATCGCTATATCTTTTTGTAGTAGTTTGGTTAACAACTTCATTTTTACCATTAACACCTATAAGAGTTAATGAATCATCACTATTTTTCTTATATGTTTGTTGATAAGGAATATCATTTTCATTAATGGTTGTAACTCTAATATAGTCATTATATAAATCTAAATTTACATTTCCTTCATAAAACATCACATTATTGTCTAAAGTATAATCAACAATAGAAGTTTCAAAAGAAACATTTCCAAAAATATTATTAGCTTTATTTTCTAATGTAATTGTAGGTTTTTTCCAATTAGATAAAAATTTTTCAACTGAATCAATCTTAGAATCACCAATATTTTTGACATTAATAATTCCTCCTTCTGGAGTATAAAATTCTAATTTTGCACTATCATAAGCTTGTAATTCAAATGTAAAATTATTATTTACTTTATAAAAAATAGCTCTTTTGATACCTGATGAAAAATCAATTTGGCTAGATAAAGCTTCTATAACACTTTCATCTGTAGTTATAAAATTATCTTCATAATCAGTAAAAGTAATATTTGAAGTATCTAATTTAGCCATTTTATTTATAAAATCAATATTAGTTAATTTTTGTGAAGTTTGTTCATCATTAAATGTTTGACCTTTTAATTCAATAGAATCATCACTTTTTATTTGATAATCATAAGCATATTTAGTATCTGAATAAGTATCTAATAACATAGAACCATTATTAAGATAACCAATATAATAATAATTTTTAGTAATAACATCTTTATAAACATTATTACTTAATGAATATTCTAATGTAAAATTACCTTCTTTCATTTTATTCAATGTTTCAACAATTTCATTATCAGTCAAAGAATCATCAATAAATGAATTACTTGATGAACTATTATTATTACAACCAGTAAATAACAAGCTTAATAACGTTAATGAAATTAAAATCTTTTTTTTCATATATAACTCTCTCCTATATATAAATGTATAATTATTAGAACATATCTAACAATTTTATTCAAATAAATAATATGAAATCTATATAAATTTTAAGTTTAGAAGAGAAAAATCAATATTTATATATCAATTTTTTATATAAATATATAAATTTATATAATAATTAAAATCCATTATTTTATTTATAAATTATGATAAAGTCTATTTATTATGGTTACGTATCAAATAAAAAAATAATTATTTTAATTTATGCAAATATATATTCTTTAAATAATAAAAAATTAGCTAAACAATATAAGAAAAAATTTTATATATAAAGTAAATATGATTTATCTACTTTTTTCCATTATAGTTTCAAATTATAAATGCACTACTTTTTATTAGCGTTTATACTTTAAAATTTCAATGTATTAAAAAAATAAATAATGAACAAATAGAAAATTTATTACCATATTCATCAAAAATCAAAAATAAAATCGGATAAGAGTTGAATTCCCACATGGTGGAATTTGGCGGATTAAAAAAGCAGTAGCAAGTGTTTATTAACATTATTGTTACTGCTTTTCTTTTATGATGATGTAAAATTTTGACGTATACTATACTAAAATTTGACATATACTTTTCTTTTATGTTGACATTGATAAATATAATTTTTAAGTACTTAAAAAGCCTATAAATAGGCTTAAAGAAGGTAATTGGTGGCCCCTGACGGACTCGAACCGTCATGCTCTCACAAGCGCTTGATTTTGAGTCAAGTTCGTCTACCAATTTCGACAAGGGGCCTTCGCATAAATGATTTTACTAAAATATATACATAAATACAAGTAATTTAAGAAATTTATGTTTAATAAAAGCATCTCAGATTTCTCTAAGATGCTTATATAATTAACGATATTTTTTGTGATATTCTTTCACAATTTTACTCATTCTTTTTTTGCAATCAGCACATTCACCAGTTGGTAAATGTTTTATTCTTTTATAAATATAGACACCTATATAACTAACAACAATTCCTACTGCACAAACAATAACAATTATTTCAATAGGTTGCATAATTATGCCTTTTTATGATTTGCTTTGATTTTCTTCCAGTTATTATATAAATATACATAACCAACAATACAAGCAATAATAGCAATAGCAATAATTTCTGACCACCAATAAGTACCCCATCCTTTATCAAATGGTAATAAAACTAAGTAAGCAAGTGTACCAGTTAAGTAAGAAACAACAAGCCAGAAACCAATTGTAGAGCCAAATTTACCTTCAGGTAATTCAGCTTTAGCAGTAGCAACAGCAGCGAAGCAAGGAATAGTAGTCATATTAAAGATAATGAAAGCAATAAGACTTGACCAAGATACATTAGTAATACTAACCATTTGCATAACTGAATCTACACCTTCTAATGCATCATCAGGAACAAATATTCCTTGAGTTCCAGCAAGTAATGAAATAGCAGTAGCTAATGTTCCAAATGTAGCAATAACATTTTCTTTTGCAATTAATCCAGTAATAGCAGCAACAGCAAATACCCAACCAAATGCATTTAATTGTGAACCAAATCCAAGTGGAGTAAATAATGGTTGTATTAATTGACCAATAGAAGCTAAAATTGATTGAGAAACATCATAACAAATAAATTCACCTGTTTCTCGATCAAGAATTTCTGGAACCATTGTCCAATCCCATTTGAAACTTGATAAGAACCAAATAAGAATTGTAGAAACAAGAATAATTGTAAATGCTTTTTTAACGAAATGTTTTAATTTATCCCATAAATGAATCATTAATGATTTAAATTGAGGTAAATGATAAGCAGGTAATTCCATAATAAATGGAGGCACCTCTCCTTCAAGAGAAGTTTTTCTCATTACTATAACTGAAACAATAGCAGTAATCATACCAATTAAATACATTGAATAAGTAATTAAATCAACAAATGGGAAGCCAAATAATTCAACAATACCACCAGCAATAGCAGTCAAAATAGGTAATTTAGCGCCACAAGAGAAGAATGGAATAACTCTAATAGTAGCAATTCTTTCTTTATCATCTGCTAATGTACGAGTATTGATCATAGCAGGAACTGAACATCCAAATCCCATAATCATAGGAATAAATGAACGACCTGATAAACCAAATTTACGGAAAATTCTATCAAGAATGAAAGCAACTCTAGCCATATAACCAGTATCTTCCATAATTGAGAAGAATAAGAATAATAATAAAATTTGAGGTAAGAATGATAAAACAGCAAATAATCCACCTAATACGCCATCAACTAAAAATCCACTTACCCAATTAGGTGCACTTGCTAATCCAGCACTTGCTAATGAACTTAGCCAATCTGTAAATCCAATTAAAACACTTTGTAAAATAACACCAGGAGAATTTAATCCACCTTCATGCCAAATTGAACCAGCAAAGAATTCACTATTAGCAAATGAATCACTAGTAAATAAGTTACCTAAGAAAAATAAATTATCAGAGAATGTTAAATGGAATACTAAGAATAATATAACTAAGAAAATAGGAATACCAGCCCATTTATTAGTTAAAACTTTATCAATTTTATCTGATTTATTTTCTCTAACTTTTGCCTTTTTACCATCTGGAGAAATAACTTCTATATGTTTAACTAAACCTTTAACATGAGAAGAAATCCATTTATATCTTTCATCAGCAACAATTGCTTCAAAATCGTTACCAAATGTATCATCTTTAAATGTCTTTTTAAATTCTTCAACCATTTCGACAACATCTTTATGATCTTTTGTCTCTAATTCATCTAATTCAGTTAACTTAACTGCATGGAATAATGGATTTCCAATTTCTTTACCTTTTAAAGCAATAGATACATCATTAATTAAATGTAATAAATCTTTATTTTGTAAGATTGTTACACCTTTTCTACCTTTATTAGCTTCTTCAACAGCAGCTTTCATTAAATTTTCAAGATTATTTTCTTTTAAAGCAGAAATTTCTACAACAGGTAAACCAAGTTCTTCTTGTAATTTCTTTACATCAATCTTATCACCATTTTTTTCAACTAAGTCCATCATATTTAATGCAACAACTACTGGAACATCGATTTCCATTAATTGAGTTGTTAAATATAAGTTTCTTTCAAGGTTAGTTGCATCAACGATATTAATAACACAATCAGGTTTTTCATCAAGAATATAATTACGAGAAATTACTTCTTCTGGTGTATAAGGTGATAAAGAATAAATACCAGGTAAATCGATAATATCAATTGGTTCACCTAATTTTTTATAAGTACCTTCTTTTTTATCAACTGTAACTCCAGGCCAGTTACCAACATGAGCAGTTGAACCAGTTAAAGAGTTAAATAAAGTGGTTTTACCACAGTTAGGATTACCTGCTAAAGCAAACTTTTTCATTCAGCATCTTCTCCTTTCATTTTACAAACTACTAAATTAGCTTCACTTTTTCTTAAAGTTAATTCATAGCCTCTTATTGTGATTTCAAGTGGATCACCTAATGGTGCTCTTTTTCTTAAAGTAAGTTCAGCACCAGGAGTAACTCCCATATCAAAGAGTCTTCTTCTAATCTTACCTTCTCCTTCAACAGTAGTAATTTGACCAGTCTCGCCAATGTTGAAGTCGTTCAATTTTTTTAACATTGTTTGTCCTCCCTTTCCTACTTAACAAATATTTTAGTAGCAATGTTACTATCGAGAGCAACTCTTCCTTCTTTTACAATGCAAATAACACTTCCATTCCCTTTTGATAAAATAGTTATTTTACCATTAATAGCGATTCCCATGTCTTGAAGATGTTTTTTTAATTTATCATCTAACAAAACTTTAATTATAGTTAGCTCGACATTTTCTGGAGCAAGTATCAAAGGCATAAATTGTCCTCCTTTTTTGGTTAGTATTTTCTAACTACAATTAAATTATATGCTTAAAAAATTAAATTTCAAGAAAAATTATATATGACTAACTTTTTTTCTAATTGATTTTTTTCTAAATACCTTTATAATTAAACTATAAGAGGTGAAATTAATGAAATTACATGAATCAAGTGAAGATTATTTAGAAAGAATCTTAATGTTAGAAATTGCTAACGGGAAGGTAAAATCCATTGATATTGCCTTAGATATGAACTTTTCTAAACCAAGTGTCAGCATTGCAATGAAAAAATTAAAAGAAAATGATTATATTACAATAGATAAAAAAGGATATATTCATTTAACTGAAAATGGAGAAAAAATTGCTAAAGCAATTTATGAAAGACATGTTTTATTAACTAAAGCTTTAATGTATTTAGGTGTTGATGAAGAAACTGCTAAACAAGATGCTTGTAAAATTGAACATGATTTATCAGAAGAATCATTTCAATGTATAAAAAAACATATTACAAAAGGTATTTAATTATGATATCAAAAAAATTTTTATATGCTTCATCTAGTTTATTAATATCAGGTTCTATATTATTAGCTGGAGGCACAATTGGATCTATAATTTATAAATCATTATATACATATTCATTCAATTATGCTGATATTGTTATTATTTTTGGCATTTTATTCATGATAAGTGGATTTGTTTTTTTAATATTATCATTTATTAAGCATGATTAATAACATTAAATAGTTAAAAAGGAGTAGCAACTCGCTACTCCTTTTTTTGAGGTTTTTATCTAATTACTTGATTAATCCGCTTTCTTTAATTAAGAGTTCTAAATCAGTACCTTTAACTTTCTTTAAAGCAATTTTAATTAATTCTTTTTCTTTAAATGGTAAAGGTGCTTCATCTATTGTTTTTTTATCTATTGCATAATAACATGCTTTTAATAATTCTCTAATATCATAAGCACTACCCCATACTTCAGGTACTGCACGATCAACATTTAATAATGTATATACTGCTTCCATACCAGTACGGATAGAATATTCAGTAGTAAATATTGTATCTCTTGGTGTTTCAGCAAATTGACCAATGAATGCGAAGTTAACTGCGCCATTAGGTACTACTAAAGGACGATCTGACCATTTTCTTGGTTGGAAGAATGCATTAATATATGGCATAAAGCATGTAGTTGTATTGCATTCATTCTTTGCTAAATCTTCAATATCATCAAGAGGTACTCCTATATGATATAACCATTCTTTACATATTTCTTCACCAGTACATTCTCTCATAGATTTCTTAACATAATTACCTGGAACATCTGTATGTAAAGAATAAACCCAAACTAAGATAGTATCTTTATCTTGTGCTTTAAATTGAGGTTGTCTATTAATTGTCCAAGACATATACCAATTATTAACAGAATCTTTAACTGTTACAATACCACCAGTAGTTACTTTTCCTAAGCGTGGATCTCTTTTACAAATTTTCATAATATATTCAATTACTTCTTCGTTTGAAGTAGCAACTGTTGCACTCATCCAATTTGTTTTTTCTATATCACTACAGAAGGCATCTGGATTACCAAATTCTCCATTTTTAGCTTGAGAAGCAATATTTTTCCACATATCCCATGATTCACCAAAGCCATTTTTAATATTACTTAAATCTGGAGCGTGATCTTGATCACCATAACATGATGTATCTGTACAACAACCATTAGTAATAAATACTAAATCATCTTCCATTAAATCAATATGTTCTTCTTTATTATCTTTAACATAAATAATTTGTTTAGCTACTTTTTTATCACCAACAGTATCGATTATTACATTTTTAACATCCATGCCATATTCAATTTTTACACCATGGCTAGTAAGATATTTAACAAGAGGAAGAATCATACTTTCATATTGATTATATTTAGTAAATCTTAATGCACTGAAATCTGGCAAACCATCAATATGGTGAACATATCTACAAATATAACGCTTCATTTCAAGAGCTGAGCTCCATTTTTGGAATGCAAACATTGTTTGCCAATAAAGCCAGAAATTTGTATTCCAGAAACTTTCAGGTAAAACATCAGAAATCTTTTTATCTTCTAAATCTTTTTCTGGAGTAATAAATAATTTTGATAATGCTAAAGCTGATTCTTTATCTAAATCAAATTTACCATCAGTATGAGCATCATTACCACGATTAGTAGTAGCTCTACATAATGAATAGTTAGGGTCTTCTTTATTTAACCAATAATATTCATCTAAAACTGATACATTAGGAGTTTCAATAGATGGAACATCTCTAAACATATCCCACATACATTCAAAGTGGTTATCCATTTCTCTACCACCTCTCATGTAGAAGCCTTTAGTGATATCTTTACGACCATCACAACTACCACCTGCTAATTCTAATTTTTCTAATAAGTGAATATGCTCACCTTTCATTTGGCCATCTCTAACTAAATAGAAGGCTGCTGAAAGTCCGGCAAGTCCAGTACCAATAATATAAGCTGATTTTTTATCAACTCCTTCTGGTTTTTTTGGATGAGCGAATGCCTCATAAGTTCCTGCTGAATAATACATTTTTAAATCCTCCTTATTCATTTACAAGTTCATTATATCTATAATTTTTTTAGATTAAAATAAGCAATTTTTCTTATATGTATGATATTTAAACACCTAAAAAAAATTGGAGTATTTTTTTACTCCAATCATTATTTTGTCTAATTTTTATACAAACATTAAAATTTGTCAAAATTTATTATCTTTTCTTAAATTATTAAGTGCTTGATCAATTGTCCCTTTTAATAAAATACTAATCTTATTAACTATAACTTGAGGATCTTCTTTCATATCATTTTTTATCCATTCTAAGACTTCTGATACCAAAGCATATTTATAAAAATTAGCAATAAATACTTTATCTTCTTCTCTAACGACTTTATCTTTAGCTTTATCATTTACTACATCATAAATCAATGGGTAAACTAATTTATATAAATAATTAATCAAAATATCTAAAGGAACACTTCTACAAATATTAATAATAAAAGGTTTATCTTTTTTTATTGTTTCAAATATAGATAAAAAATTTTCTTGCCAAGAATTGAATTTACCTTTTTCTTTTAAATTTTTATCAGCATCTTCAATACATATCCATTCCACTAAATCTACAATATCTTGAAAATGATAATAAAAAGTTTGTCTATTAATTTCACAACGTTCTGATATATCTTGAACAGTAATCTTAGTAATCGGTTTTTCTAATAATAATTCTTTGAATGCATAAGCAATAGCTTTCTTTGTTGTTGATGAACTCACTATCTTACCCTCACACTTTTTCTTTATAATACATTTATTTAGTTGTTTTGTAAAGAAGATATAACAATACAAAATTTATAAATAAAATTTATTTTAGTAACCAATTAATAAGATTAATTGCTTTAATTCCATCAAATATCTCTTCATTTTCATCTAAAGATAAAATTATTTTTTCGTAATTATCTTTAACTTTCATAAGAGGATCTAATTCTCTTTGTTTTGTTTCTTCATTTGTTAATGATTCAGTTACTTGAAAATATATTTTTTAGATTTATAGTAAAAAAATTTTTACAACTTTTTGCACTGAAATGCAAAAACTTTTATTTTTTATTATTTTTTTGCACTGAAATACAAAAATATTTTCAAAATTTATCAATAAATAGTTTCTTTAAATGAAGAATTAGAAAATCTTTTACATTAGAAAAATTTTTTAATATAATCTTAGATTTATTCGAATCTAGATATTTTTTTACGTTTACAGTGAAAAATTATAATAAAAAAAGTTTGACATATTCATTATATCAAACCAAAATATTCAAATGGAGCAGGTGACGGGAATCGAACCCGCGTAGTCAGCTTGGAAGGCTGAAGTTCTACCATTGAACTACACCTGCATAATAATGGCGGATCAGACGGGAATCGAACCCGCGATCTTCTCCGTGACAGGGAGACATGTTAACCGCTACACCACTGATCCACTCATAACTGGCGGAGCAAGAGAGATTTGAACTCTCGCACCAGGTCGCCCCGGTCTATGTCCTTAGCAGGGACACCTCTTCGGCCTCTTGAGTATTGCTCCAACGGTGCGCTTAATTAATATATCATAGTTAATTTTCATCTTCAATACTTGATTAAATATTTTTAAATTTTTTGTTAATTAAATAATTAAATGCAACAAAATAAGAAATATGAATAAAAGAAATGTTACATTTGATAATAAAATTTCTTTTATAATAAAAATAGCTT
>QWCN01001669.1_pt1 | contig 32779 bp, 31 predicted proteins | sample 1972711 | NCBI WGS metagenome assembly QWCN01 (sample SAMN09866707, study PRJNA288562) | Human gut metagenome isolate term1_stool, whole genome shotgun sequencing... | isolation source: gut | host: Homo sapiens | place: USA: California
TTTTCTTTTACGATAACGTTTGACATAGACTCACACCTAACCTCCCTCCAGTTGTAGATTGTGCTAAAATACAACTGTCTGGGTATTTTTCTTGCACGACTGTTATTATATAACATAGTGATAACATTCGTCAACATCTTTTGGCTAAATTTAGAAAAAAATTATTTTTGACAAAAAATGCACTTTTTAGTGGATCTGCTGTTCCAGGATTCCTGCTGCTGCTTTGACTGCTTCGTCCGCTTTTTCCGGATTCTTTCCGCCGGCCTGAGCCATGTTCGGACGACCGCCGCCGCCACCGCCTACGATCGCTGCGACACCTTTGATGAGGTTTCCTGCATGTGCTCCTGCTTTCTGAGCTGCATCTGTAGCCATGGCAAGGAGATTTACTTTGCCGCCGTTTACAGCTGCAAGGACAACAACGCCCTCTCCGATCTTCTCTTTGAGCTGATCACCCAGATCACGGAGTCCGTTCATGTCAACGCCCTCAACCTTAGCTGCAAGGAGTTTCACACCCTTGACATCTACGATCTGGTTCATGATATCACCAAGAGATCCCTGAGCCAGTTTGCTCTTGAGGGATTCGTTCTCGCTCTGGAGAGATTTGACCTCTGCCTGGAGATGTGTGATCTTCTCAGCAACTTCTGCCGGCTGTGCCTTGAGTGCTTTGGCAGCCTCGTGGAGCATAGCTTCCTGTTTCTTATAATATTCAATAACACCGTTTCCTGTCAGTGCCTCGATACGACGTACACCTGCTGCGATACCAGCCTCGGATACGATCTTGAAGAGCATGATGGAGCTTGTGTTCTTAACGTGTGTACCACCGCAGAGTTCTTTGGAGAAGTCGCCCATGGATACGACACGTACCTTCTGGTCGTATTTCTCGCCGAACAGAGCCATTGCGCCGGATTTCTTGGCTTCTTCGATGTCCATGACATTTGTCTCTACAGGAAGAGCTGCCTGGATCTCTTTGTTTACGAGAGCTTCTGTCTCTGCGATCTCTTCCGGTGTCATTGCCTGGAAGTGTGCAAAGTCAAAACGAAGTCTGTCCGGAGTTACCAGGGAACCTTTCTGTTCTACGTGAGAACCAAGGACAGTCTTGAGTGCTTTCTGAAGAAGATGTGTTGCACTGTGGTTCTTCTCCGTATCACGGCGGGCCTGCTCATTAACTTTAAGAGTTACTGTCTCTCCTGTGGAAAGCATTCCGGATTCCATATGTCCGACATGGCCAAATTTACCGCCACGAAGTTTGATGGTATCTTCTACTACAAATTTACCATTTGCAGTCTCGATTACACCAGTATCACCTTCCTGTCCACCCATGGTAGCGTAGAATGGTGTTTCTCTTACAAATACAGTACCTTTCTGACCTTCCATCAGAGAAGTTACGATTTCTTTTTCTGTTGTGAGAACTGTGATCTCGGAATCATATGTGAGGTGATCGTATCCTTCGAACTCTGTCGTTACATTGACATCGATCTCATCATATACGGTAGCGTCAGCTCCCATGTAGTTGGTCACTTCACGTGCAGTACGTGCTTTGACTCTCTGCGCTTCCATTGCTTTCTGGAAGCCGTCTTCGTCGATTCCGTAACCCTTTTCCTCAAGGATCTCTTTGGTGAGATCAAGCGGGAATCCGTAAGTATCGTACAGTTTGAATGCATTTTCTCCGGAAAGGGTTTTTACTCCGGCTGCTTTCATCTCTTCTTCCATGTCTGCAAGGATGCGGAGACCCTGGTCGATGGTCTTGTTGAACTGGTTCTCTTCGTTTGTCAGGACTTTGAAGATGAACTCTTTCTTTTCTTCCAGTTCCGGATATCCTGCTTTGGATCCGTTGATCACTTCTGCACTGAGTTTTGCAAGGAAAGTTCCCTTGATTCCCAGAAGACGTCCATGACGTGCTGCACGACGGATCAGACGACGAAGTACATATCCACGTCCTTCGTTGGTCGGCATGATACCATCGGAGATCATAAATGTTGCGGAACGGATATGGTCTGTGATCAGACGGATGGATACGTCATCCTGATAGTTCTTCTCATATTCCTTGCCTGCGATCTCGCATACCAGGTTACGAAGTGCACAGATGGTATCTACATCAAAGATAGAGTCAACATCCTGAACAACAACTGCCAGACGCTCAAGACCCATACCTGTATCGATGTTCTTCTGTTTCAAGGTTGTATAGTTTCCGTTTCCATCGTTCTCAAACTGAGTGAATACGTTATTCCATACTTCCATGTAACGGTCGCAGTCGCAGCCTACAGTACAGCCAGGTTTTCCGCAGCCATATTTCTCTCCACGGTCATAGTAGATCTCAGAACATGGACCGCAAGGACCTGCGCCATGCTCCCAGAAGTTATCTTCCTTACCGAAACGGAAGATTCTGTCTGCCGGGATTCCGATTTCTTTATTCCAGATGTTGAATGCTTCATCATCCTCCAGATATACTGACGGGTACAGTCTGTTTGCATCCAGGCCAACGACTTCTGTCAGGAATTCCCAAGACCAGTGGATCGCTTCTGTCTTGAAGTAATCTCCAAAAGAGAAGTTACCAAGCATCTCAAAGAAGGTACCGTGACGTGCTGTCTTACCAACGTTTTCGATATCACCGGTACGGATACATTTCTGACATGTGGTGACTCTTGTTCTCGGCGGTTTCTCTGCACCTGTGAAATATGGTTTCAGTGGAGCCATACCTGCGTTGATCAGCAGGAGGCTCTTGTCTCCCTGAGGTACCAGGGAGAAGCTTTTCATTGCGAGATGTCCTTTGCTCTCCATGAAATCAAGGAACATCTGACGAAGTTCGTTTACTCCGTATTTCTTCATGATTTTTTCCTCCTAAAAGTATTTATTAAAAAAATACTTATTATTTAGCATAAACTCTGTTGAATTTCTTTTTGCCTCGTTTGAGGACAACACCGTCACCTGCAAGTGTGTCTTTGGCAACTGTGTGTTTGATGTCTGTGATCTTTTCACCGTCGATGGAAACACCGCCCTGCTCGATCGCACGACGTCCCTCAGAACGTGTCGGAACGAGGCCTGCCTTGATCAGCATTGTGATAAGGTCGATGGTTCCCTCCTCTGTGAAATCTTCATCAGTCAGCTCTGTGCTTGGCATATGTGCAGTATCTGCAGCGCCAGAGAAGAGTGCTCTTGCACCTTCCTGAGCTTTCTTGGCTTCTTCTTCGCCGTGAACCAGGTTGGTCAGCTCGTATGCAAGGATCTCTTTTGCTTTGTTTAACTGGCTTCCTTCCCATTTGGCCATCTCATCGATCTGCTCAAGTGGAAGGAAAGTAAGAAGACGCATACATTTGATAACGTCTGCATCGTCTACGTTTCTCCAGTACTGGTAGAAATCAAATGGAGATGTCTTGTTCGGATCAAGCCATACAGCGCCGGACTGTGTCTTACCCATCTTCTTACCTTCTGAGTTCAGAAGAAGTGTGATGGTCATAGCGTATGCATCTTTGCCAAGTTTACGACGGATCAGTTCTGTACCGCCGAGCATGTTGCTCCACTGGTCATCACCGCCGAACTGCATGTTGCAGCCGTATTTCTGGTATAACATATAGAAGTCATAGCTCTGCATGATCATGTAGTTGAATTCAAGGAAGCTAAGTCCTCTCTCCATACGCTGTTTGTAGCACTCTGCAGTAAGCATACGGTTTACTGAGAAATGAGCTCCTACATCACGAAGCAGATCTACATAGTTCAGATTCAGAAGCCAGTCAGCATTGTTGACCATCAGTGCTTTGCCATCGGAAAAGTCGATGAAGCGGGACATCTGTTTCTTGAAGCAGTCAATGTTGTGCTGGATTGTTTCTTTTGTCATCATCTGACGCATGTCAGTTCTTCCTGACGGGTCACCGATCATACCGGTACCGCCGCCGAGAAGTGCGATCGGACGGTTGCCTGCCATCTGGAGACGTTTCATCAGGCAGAGTGCCATGAAGTGTCCTACATGAAGGCTGTCTGCGGTAGGGTCAAATCCGATGTAGAAAGTAGCCTTACCGTTATTTACCATTTCTTTGATCTCGTCTTCGTCTGTTACCTGGGCGATCAGGCCTCTGGCCTTAAGTTCTTCCCATACTGTCATAATAATTTCCTCCTGTCGCGGTATTCATCATCAGGTGCGTCTCCTGACGCCTCCTCGATATGCAAAAAAGCCCGGTTCCTGTCCTTCTTAGGACGAGAACCGGGTCCCGTGATACCACCTAACTTCGCGGAAAATCTCCCGCCTCATTGAGCACGGTAACGAGTGCCATTCCGTCGCAGCCTACTGAAAAAAATTCGGTGCGAAGCTCCGGGATGTATTCGCAAAAGTACTGCACGCGCCTCTCACCTTCCGGCTGCTCTCTGTGTGTGTTGCTTCTGTTACTTCTTCCCTTCAAAGCCGTTTCATATACTTCTAAAAGTATACAAATTGGCTTTTTGTTTGTCAAGGGTGTTTTCTTATTAGTTTAACAACTTAAAGCGATAACGTTATCGTCAAAACGCTTCACAAAAACTTATCTATGAGCTGCCGCCATGCAGTGTTTCGCATTATCAAGGATCTCCTGCGGATTATCAATAAAGATCTCGTCGGCCATCTGCCGTCCCATTTTCTTTGTGACATAGGCATAGGCATCTCCGATCCTTGTGACACGGCGTTTGCTTCCATGGCAGTCAGAACCAATATAACTTACAAGTTCTTCTTCCAGAAGTTTCCCGCAGTATTTCTTGGCTGCATGTCCGTTCTTGCCGATCACACTGTCTGCATTGACCTGCATCAGTGCACCTTTATTTACAAGATGTTCTACAAAATCCAGATCGTGCATGCATCTGTAACGTTCAATATGTGCTATGATCGGTCTGTATCCGCCGGAAAGCAGTTCGTAGATCCTGTCGCTGACATACTTTTCTTCTGTACTTGCAGAAAATTCTGTAAGCACATAGCGGGAGCCGGCCATCGAATAAACCTTGTCAGCGCGCAGATAATCCAGCATTTCTACATTTGCATGAAATTCACATCCGAGGAACACTTTGAGATCTGGTCCGATCTTTTCCGCCAGTCGTCTCAATACCAGAAAATGCTTTTTGATAATCTCCGAAGGAGTCTCAAACATTTCTCTTCTGAAATGGGGCGTCACAATAATCTTACGCACACCCTGATCGTACTCCATCTGAAGCATAGCAAAAGCTTCTTTTACACTCTGAGCTCCATCATCGACTGCCGGTACAATATGGCAGTGCATGTCAAACAGTCCCCTGTCTGCCATTCCATCCTCTCCTTTTCTTTTTCTGCTGTGTTTACCCGGGTATTATATCCCATAGCCGTTTCTTTTGCAACTGGATATTTTGGCACGCCGGACAGCCTATCTACATAAAATGAATTGTAGACAAAAAGCTGGAGGATTTTATAATGAGTGATTTGGCTGCTACAAACTGTGGATGTAACAACGACTGTGGCTGTGGATGCAACAATGGTTGCGGATGCGGCAACGACTGCGGATGCGGCAATGGAACCAGCCTTTTTGGAGGCAGCTCCTGCAACTGTATCCTCTGGATCATCATCCTGATGTGCTGCTGTGGCAACAACGGCTACGGCAATGGCTGTGGATGCGGCAACAATGACAACTGCTGGATCATCGTGGTTCTGCTTCTTCTTTGCGGCAACAACGGCTTTGGCTGCGGTAACGGCTGCGGAGGATGTGGATGCTGATCCCGCCCTTTCAACAAACTACAGTCTGCAGACAAAAAGCAGAGGATCATTTCCTCTGCCTTTGTCTGTTTCTTTCTGCCCGTCGCTCTTTTTCCTTCTGCATATTTTCCTTTCTATGCTTAAGACATTCCAGGTCCAGTTCATAAAAAGCATTTCCGTCCAGTACAAGTTTTTCTTTTTTATTTTCCATGGCTGCTGCCTTTCTGATCTTTCTTACTATTTATCTTATGTCAAATCATCCGCCCCCGTCATAATCTAAAAGCAAAAAGCATATCTTCGTAATAAAAAAAGGAGCTTTGTCTTATGGAAGAAGAAATCATCGCCCAGACAAAATTCGACCAGCTCATCTCTGACGACCAGTCGCAGATGCTGAAGGCTTTTATCCCTTATCTTTCCCCGAGAGGCCAGCAGCTTCTCTCCGTGTTCACCAAAACAAGAGAACTCTCAAACACCCTGGCATTATTCCGCGGCAGACAGCCTGATATGCAGATCTGCAGTTCTTCTGTTTCCAGTCCTTCCGAACTTCTGGATGATCTTCGGAAATTCAGCTATGGCAGAAGCCGCAGGCAGCTTGATCAGATCAGCAACTTTCTTGGCATAATGCAGCTGATACAGGTTATGAACCACTCCGACCAGGAAGAAGGTGAGCAAAATGAGCCAGGAATGGCAGAATGATCCCAAACTCAAAAACATCGATCCATCAAAACTTGCCCTTCTGCAGAGCCTCGCGGACCAGAGCGGCGGCAGATCTCCGTCTGATATGCTTCCGTTTCTGATGAGTGCCGCTGCACAGGGACGGCAGAACGGACTTCAGTTCTCCTCTGATGAGATCGGGACGATACTGAATGTCCTCAAAGCCGGAAAATCGCCAAAAGAAGCGGCAAAGCTTGATCAGATCGTCAGCCTGATGCGGATGATCCGCTAGTCAATGGATGAGGCACGCCGCTGGTGTCTTCTCGATATACAAAGACAAAATAATCCCCCACTGCTCAAATAAACAGCGGGGGATTTGATCTTGTCGTATAAACTTTATTTTTCCTGCTTATCGGCGCGTTCCATCATGCAGTCACGTAAGAATGCCAGTCCGTGTGCAACGGTCTGTTCTCTCACTCTCGCACGGTTTCCCTGGAAATGGAATTCTCTTACCTGCGTACAGCCCTTATAAGAACATCCCATAAAGACGGTTCCGACCGGTTTTTCTTTTGTTCCACCGCCCGGACCTGCGATCCCTGTCACGGAAAGGCAGATATCTGTCTTGGATGCCTTGCGGCCGCCCTTTGCCATTTCTGCCGCACATTCCTCGGATACAGCTCCGTGTTTCTTAAGTGTGGACTTGCTGACATCGAGGCATCTTCTCTTGGCTTTGTTGCTGTAGGTGACCATGCCCTGCAGAAATACCTCAGAAGCTCCTGATACATTGACGATCCTTGCGGCGATCGCACCGCCTGTACAGGATTCTGCCAGAGAAAGTGTCATTTCCTGTTCTTTCGGCATATCTACCACAGCTTCCTCCAGAGATTTGGATTCTTCTGTCGCAAAAATATTTCTTCCGAACCTTGCCTTGAGTTCTTTGACAACAGGTTTGATGAGTTTCTTACATTCCTTCTCATTCTTGCCCTTGGCGGTAATGCGAAGATGTACCTCACCGGTCTTGGCATATGGCGCGATCGTCGGATTGGTCTGGCTTTCGATCAGATCCTCGATCTCCTCTGCAACCTGACTCTCACCGATCGAGCAGATCTTCACCATCTGGGAATAAATGATCTCCGGCTGTTTCTTGCGAAGATATGGAAAAACGGACTCCTCAAACATCGGCTTCATCTCACCTGGAGGTCCTGGAAGAAGGATGGCTATCTTGCCTTTTTTCTCAAGGATCAGTCCCGGTGCGGTGCCGTTGTGGTTATCGAGAACGATCGCACCCTTCGGGACCATTGCCTGCTTGTAGTTGTTAGCTGTGATCTTGCGCTGTGGGTTGTTTTTCTTATACTGCTCGAGATATGCTTCCATCAGTTTCCTGCTGTGGCGGTCCTCCACCAGTTTCATTCCCATGACTTCAGCGGTAACTTCTTTCGTCAGATCATCCTCGGTAGGTCCAAGTCCACCTGTGAGGATCACTATATCAGAACGGTCCAGTGCCGTCTGAATGGTCTCGCGCATACGTGTCTCATTGTCTCCCACAACTGTCTGATAATAGACAGAAAGCCCAAGCTCTGCACATTTTTCGGAAAGATATGCGCTGTTGGTATTCACAATATTTCCAAGAAGTATTTCTGTTCCCACAGAAATCAGCTCTGTTATCATTTGATATCTGCCTCCTGATTATAAAAACGGATTACTCCTGCATGGACAGAACAGAACGGTTCTGCCAGATATAAGTGATCAGCGAAATGATGGTCAGTGCAAGAGAGATCCAGATAAAGATCTGCTCCAGGATCACAAATGCAGCAATGTTATCAAAATGCAGGATCAGCAAAATGATCATAACCATCTGTGATGCTGTCTTGAATTTGCCCCAGTAGTTCGCCGCGATAACGATTCCGTTCTCCGCAGCGATCAGGCGAAATCCACTGATAATAAATTCTCTTCCTATAATAATGATGACAAACCAGGCCGGAAGTCTGCCAAGTTCGATCATACAGATCATTGCAGAGCACACAAGAAGTTTGTCTGCAAGAGGATCCATAAATTTACCAAAATTTGTTACCAGATTGTTTTTACGGGCCAGGTATCCGTCAAACCAGTCTGTGATACTGGCTGCTGCAAAGATAACGAGAGCGATATAGCGGTTTGCCTCTCCACCCCATCCTGTCAGCAGAAATACAACAAGAAACGGAACCATGATCATTCTGGCCACTGTCAGTTTATTCGGTGTATTCATCAGCCAATTCTCCTATCAAATCGTATTCCAGTGCACCTGTCACACGGACACGTGCAAAATCACCTGTCACAAGAAGTTCTCCTGTCTGAACGAAGATATATCCGTCAACCTTCGGTGCATCTGCATAAGTTCTCGCAATGTAGGCACTCTCGCCGGATACCTTGCCCTCGATCATAACAAGAAGTTCCTGCCCGATCCGCTCATCACCCTTCTCAAGGGAGATCTCCTGCTGGAGGGACATGAGCTCATCTCTTCTCTCTTCCTTGACTTCCTCCGGAACCTGTCCTTCCATGGTCTCTGCCGGTGTTCCTTCCTCCGGTGAGTAAGTGAATACGCCGAGACGGTCGAACTCCATCTCATCCACGAATTCCATCAGTTCTTCATGATCTTCCTGTGTCTCACCCGGGAAACCTGTGATCAGAGAAGTACGGAGCACAATGTCCGGGATCTCACGGCGAAGTTTCGCGATAATGTCCTCGAGCTGCTTCCTTGTCGTGCGGCGGCCCATTCTCTTGAGGATACGGTCGCTTGCATGCTGGATCGGAAGGTCAAGATAATTACAGATCTTCTTTTCTTCTTTCATGACCTGGATCAGCTCATCGTAGATCTCCTCCGGATAACAGTAGAGAACACGGATCCAGCGGATTCCTTTGATCTGGCAGAGTTTCTTAAGCAGGATGTGGAGTGTTTTTTTGCCGTAGAGGTCTGTACCGTAAACGGTGGTCTCCTGTGCAACAAGGATCAGTTCCTTGACTCCCTGGGAAGCCATGTATTCTGCCTGCGCAAGAAGTCGTTCCTCCGGGACGCTGCGGAACTTACCACGAAGAGACGGGATGATGCAGTAGGTGCAGTGCTTGTCACAGCCCTCTGCGATCTTGAGGTAACCAAAATGTCCGCCTGTTGTCAGTACACGTCTGCCGGAGTCCTCTGGAAGTTCATTGATATCGCGGAATTCCTGGAACACATGTCCTGCCTGCGCTTCATTTAATGCCTTCACAATATCCCCGTAAGATGTGGTTCCGAGAACAGCATCCACCTCCGGGATCTCCTGTGTGATTTCTTCTTTATAGCGCTGTGCCATGCAGCCTGTCACGATCAGTGCTTTGCATTTGCCTGTCTTCTTATATTCTGCCATCTCGAGGATCGTATTGACACTCTCCTCCTTGGCATCATGGATAAAACAGCAGGTGTTGATCACGATCGCGTCTGCATCCTCCTCGGAATCTACGATCTCATGTCCGCTTCCTGTAAGAAGTCCGAGCATTTCTTCTGAGTCCGCAAGATTCTTGTCACAGCCCAGTGATATAAATAAAATTTTCATATAATCTCCTGATAATACATAATCAGAAGACAAACTGTCTTCTGATTATGATGATTTACTGGTTATTTTCTTCGGTTGTTTCTTCTGCAGCAGTTTCTGCTGTCTCTTCTACAGCTTCCTCGGAAGCAGCCGATGCAGTTTCCTCTGTTTCTTCCTCAGAGTTTGCTACGATCTTAACTTTACCTTTGTATAACTCGTCGATCGCGATCGCAAGCGGTTTCTTGCCTGCTGCACCATTAACAAGCGGTTCAGCTCCTGCGATCAGCTGTCTTGCTCTCTTGCTGGTTGCAAGTACCAGGGAATAACGGCTGTTGAGCATCATTGTGTTGTCGTCTTCCTCTGCGTTGTTGTTGATTGCCTGAATCAGTTCTGTATATGACGGATGTATCATATTGAAATTCTCCTTTCATGTTTCAGTTTATATTATAAGGGTGACCTTACTTACTTAGTTAAAAAATTCCCGGGATTCCTTCTGGATCGTTCTGATAAATTCCTCGTTACGGCTTGCGCGGCGGCGCTCACTCAGGATGATCTCATGAAGTTCATCCACGCAGTCCTCCACAACGTCATTCACAAGAAGATAATCATAAGACTCAATCCCCTCTGCTTCCTCAGAAGCTCTCTTAAGACGTGATTCGATAACGTCCTGTGTCTCGGTGCCTCTTCCTACCAGACGGTTCTTCAGTTCCTGGATCGTCGGCGGTGTCACAAAGATAAGGACTGTATCCGGGATCTTCTCCTTGATCTTCATCGCACCCTGGATCTCGATCTCCAGGATCACATTCTTGCCCTTGGAAAGCATCTCCTCTACATAAGAGCGCGGAGTTCCGTAATAGTTCTCTACATACTGAGCATACTCCAAAAGCTCAGCTGCCTCGATCATCGCCTCTACTTCTTCTTTTGTCCTGAAAAAATAATCCCTGCCGTCTACTTCACCTTCACGCGGTTTCCTGGTAGTAACAGAGATAGAAAGTGCACAGTCATCATACTTCTCAAGAAGGCGCTTCATCACTGTACCCTTGCCGGCTCCGGAAAATCCGGACACTACTGCCAAAACTCCCTTACTCATGTTCTTCTTCTCTCTCCTCATAATCATATGCCTCTGCAAATCTCCTGGCGATCGTCTCCGGCTGGAGTGCTGACAGAACGATGTAATCGTCGGATGTGACGATCACTGCCTTCGTCTTGCGCCCCTGTGTCGCATCGATCAGCGAACGTGTGCCCTTGATGCTCTGTATCATTCGCTTTACCGGTGCGGCATCCGGACTGACCACTGCCACGATCTTGCGGGAATTTACCACATTACCAAATCCTATATTAATTAACTTAGCCACAAAAACTCAGCTGCCTCCATTACTCAATATTCTGAATCTGCTCACGGATCTTCTCGATCTCTGTCTTGAGTCCGATCGCGATATCGGAAACTTCAAGATCACTGGATTTCGACAGGATCGTATTCGCCTCACGGTTCATCTCCTGCGCCATGAAGTCCATCTTGCGTCCCACGCCTTCCTGTTCATTCAGGATCTTCTTCATTCCAAGGATATGGCTGTGCAGACGGACGGTCTCCTCATCATTGCAGATCTTGTCAGAAAAAAGGACCACCTCTGCCGCGATACGGTTATCGTCGATCTGACTGTCCTCCAGAAGATCATGAACCTTCTGCTCCAGCTTCTCACGGTACGCACGGACTACTTCCGGTGAACGGGTCTCTACTTTGCAGACCATTTCATCCAGACCATCCAGCTTCGCAAGAAGATCTTCTTTCAGATGTGCACCCTCTCTGGCACGTGTCTCCACAAATTTCTCGCAGGCTTCGCGAAGCGGCTCCTCCAGAGATTTCCAGAGTTCCTCCTCATCTACGGACTGTTCTTCCATCGTCAGAACTTCCGGATAACGGGAAAGTGTTGACACCCGGATATCATTCTCAAGCCCGAACTCCTCTGACATCTGTTTCAGATAGCCGAGATAAGCGGCTGCCAGATCATGATTATATTTAAGGGCAACATTGCCTCCGGTATAATCCTCATAGGTAATAAAAACATCTACCTTGCCACGCTGCATATACTGCTTCATCAGGTTACGTACCTGTCCCTCCAGCATATTGAATTTACGCGGCATCTTGATGTTCAGATCCAGATATCTGTGATTGACAGATTTCAGTTCTACTGTGATCTTCTGCTGCTTTGTTACTTTTTCTGCATGGCCAAAGCCTGTCATACTTTTTATCATAGGTTTTCTCACTTTGCAAGTCTTTTCTACATACAGATTTATTATAGTGCATTCTAAAATTCTAGTCAATTCGTTTTTTTTATAAATATTTTATCAACTAAAGACAGGTGCGTTGACATTTCCATCTTTAAAAGGTTACAATATGATCATATCGTACTTAATTAATGGAGGAGATAAATACAAAAATGAACAAAAAAATCAAACACTTTTCGCTGCTGACAGGAAGCACCCTGATCATGGCAGTCGGTACTTATTTTTTCAAATTTACAAACAACTTTACCTTTGGCGGCATCACAGGTCTGGCGGTCCTTGTCGCTGATAAGACAAACATTTCCGCCAGTGACTTTTCTTTCATTGTAAACATGCTGCTTCTTGCACTCGGTTTCGTCGTGCTCGGACGTAAATTCGCTGCCAAGACAGCCTACTGCAGTATCCTGCTTTCCGTAGCACTGTCTTTCCTTTCACGTGTATGTCCGATGGACCATCCGCTGACCGACCAGACAATGCTGGAACTTTGTTTTGCCATCGCACTTCCTGCACTTGGTTCTGCGATCCTTTTTAACATCGGTTCTTCCAGCGGCGGTACGGATATCATTGCGATGATCCTCAAGAAATACAGCAGTTTCGATATCGGCAAGGCACTTCTCGTGACAGATATCATGATCACTGTTGCAGGCTGCTTCGTGTTCAACATTGAAACAGGTCTTTATTCTTTCCTTGGTCTTGCGGTCCGTTCTTTCATGATCGACAACTTCATCGAAAGTTTCAACCTTTCCAAATATTTCAATGTTGTCTGTGACAGTCCGGAGGAGATCTGCGACTTCCTCGTTCACGATCTCAACCGAAGCGCAACGGTTGTCCACGCACAGGGTGCTTTTTCCGGAAAAGACAAATACATCGTCTTAACCGCGCTTAACCGTCCTCAGGCAGTCCGTCTGAGAAACTACATAAAAGAAAATCAGCCAACCGCCTTTATTCTGATCTCCAACACCAGTGAGATCATCGGTAAGGGATTCCATAATGTCTGATTTAACTAAAGGAGATTTTTATTATGGCTTTTGATGGAATTACCATTGCAGCAATGGTTCAGGAATTACACCGTAATCTCGATGGAGGGCGTTTCAACAAGATCGCCCAGCCTGAATCAGATGCTCTTATGATCACCGGAAAGGGAGCAAACGGCCAGTGCAGGCTTCTGATCTCTGCCAGTGCCTCTCTTCCTCTGATCTATTTCACTGACAAAAACAAACCAAGTCCGCTCACCGCGCCGAACTTCTGTATGCTTCTCCGTAAGCATATCGGCAGTGCCCGTATCAGCAGCATCCGCCAGCCCGGCATGGAACGTGTTGTAGAATTTGAGCTGGAACACCGCAATGAGATGGGCGATCCCTGTAAGAAGTTCCTGATCGTAGAACTGATGGGCAAGCACAGCAACATCATCTTCTGCGACGAAAACCGCATGATCCTCGACAGTATCAAGCACGTTTCTTCTCATATGAGTTCTGTCCGTGAGGTTCTTCCTGGAAGAGATTATTTTCTTCCGCACACACAGGAGAAATCTGACCCGCTGACGATCACAGAGACAGAATTCATCGAAACGATCTGCCATAAACCATGCAACATATCCAAGGCACTCTACACCTCTCTCACCGGCTTAAGCCCGCTGATCGCAGAGGAGATCTGCTACCGTGCCTCCATCGACGGAAGCGATGCCGCACAGTCTCTGAACGAGACTGCTGCCACACATCTCTACCACACTTTCCGCCGGCTGATGGATCAGGTCGTAGAAGGAGATTTCACACCGAACATCATCTACCGTGACAACGAGCCGGTAGAATACGCTGTACTTCCTCTGACACAGTACGGAAGCGAATACCACAGTGAAACTTTCCCGACCGTTTCTTCCATGCTGGAAACCTACTACGCATCCCGTGATACCCTGAACCGTATCCGTCAGAAATCTTCTGATCTTCGAAGGATCGTACAGACTGCCCTGGAGCGTAACCGCAAGAAATACGCCCTTCAGCAGAAACAGATGAAAGACACTGCCAAGAAGGACAAATACAAAGTTTACGGCGAACTCATCAATACCTACGGCTACGGCCTGGAAGAGGGCTGCAAATCTTTCAAAGCCCTGAATTATTACACCAATGAGGAAATCACGATCCCTCTTGACCCGACCCTGACTCCTCAGGAAAATGCAAAGAAATATTTCGACCGCTACGGCAAACTCAAACGTACTGAGGAAGCTCTTACCGAACAGCTTGCCGATACAGAATCCGAGATCGAGCATCTGGAATCCATCTCCAACGCCCTTGATATCGCTCTCGCAGAGAGTGACTTGAGCCAGATCAAGGAAGAACTGACCGAATACGGCTACATCAAAAAACACTACTCCGGTAAAAAAGGCGCAAAGGCGCAGACCAAGTCCAAACCATTCCACTATGTTTCCAGTGACGGATTTGATATCTTCGTCGGCAAAAATAACTTCCAGAATGATGAGCTGACTTTCAAACAGGCAACCGGAAACGACTGGTGGTTCCACGCCAAAAAGATGGCAGGCTCCCATGTCGTTGTCAAAACTCCGGACGGAGAACTTCCAGACCGCACTTTTGAGGAGGCAGGCCGCCTCGCAGCCTATTACTCCAAAGGCCGCACTGCCCCGAAAGTCGAGATCGACTACATCCAGAAAAAACATGTCAAAAAACCGGGCGGTGCCAAACCGGGATTTGTCGTTTATTACACGAACTACTCCCTGATGGCAGAGCCGGATATCACAGGAATCCAGGAAGTTCCTTCCGGAAAATAAAATAAGCGTGCAACAAAAAAATATCCTGCACAGACCACACTGTCAAAACAGCTGTGGATCTGTCAGGATATTTTTTTGCTTTATTCTCAGTGGATTCCAAGGATGTCCTTAACTGCTGCCGGCATATCCGGTGCATCTACAACTCTGTCATGAAGAACAGGTGCTGTACGGATTTCCTCTACTGCTCTCGGGATCTTGACACCGGAGATCTTGGTCAGCTCATCTGCCAGTGCGAAGTCATCCAGTCCCTCTCCCTTGTTGGAGATTGCAGCCATAACACTTCTTGTGAATTTGTACGGGCTTGCTGTGGATGCGATCACAGTCGGAAGAGTGTCATCTGTGTCTTTGACATATTTCTTGTAAACGCCTGCTGCAACTGCTGTATGCGGATCGATCACATAGTCTGCCTTCTCAAATGTCTCATGGATCGCTTCTTTGGTCTCTGCTTCGCTGCAGTAGTTTCCGTAGAAGTCAGCAAGTCCTGCTTTCATTTCGTCTGTGATCGTGTATTCACCACCCTGACTTAATGCCTGCATCAGTTCTGCACATTTCTCTGCATTCTCTCCTGTGAGACGGTAGATCAGACGCTCCAGGTTACTGGAGATCAGGATATCCATGGATGGAGAAGTTGTAAGGATAAAATCTCTCTTTCTGTCGTAAGTTCCTGTACGGAAGAAATCAAACAGGACTTTATTTTCATTGGAAGCACAGATCAGTTTGTGGATCGGAAGTCCCATCTGTTTTGCATAGAATGCAGCAAGGATGTTTCCGAAGTTTCCGGTAGGAACAACAACATTGATCTCATCTCCTGCCTTGATGGCACCTTTCTTGACCAGTTTCGCATAAGCATATACATAATATACGATCTGCGGTACCAGACGGCCGATGTTGATGGAGTTTGCGGAGGAGAACTGGAAGCCTGCCTCATTAAGCTCTGCGGCAAGTTCCTTATCGTTGAACATCTTCTTGACTGCGGTCTGTGCGTCGTCGAAGTTTCCTGTGATACCTACAACTGCTGTGTTGGCACCCTTCTGAGTTACCATCTGTTTCTCCTGGATCGGGCTTACACCGTGCTTCGGATAGAATACGATAATTCTTGTTCCCGGAACATCTGCAAAACCAGCCAGTGCAGCCTTACCGGTATCTCCGGAAGTTGCAGTCAGGATCACGATGTCGTTCTTGACCTGGTTCTTTCTCGCTGCTGTTGTCATAAGATGTGGAAGAATGGACAGTGCCATATCCTTGAAAGCGATGGTAGAACCGTGGAACAGCTCCAGATAGTAAGCTCCATCTGCCTCATGAAGCGGTGCGATCTCTGTGGTGTCGAATTTCTCATCGTATGCATTTGCAATACAGTTCTTCAGCTCTTCTTCTGTAAAATCTGTAAGAAAACGGCTCATAACTTCATAGGCTGTTTCCTGATATGTCATCTGAGCAAGTTTCTCTACAGGAACATCCAGTTTCGGAATAGAAGTAGGTACGAACAAACCTCCGTCTTCGGAAAGTCCTTTCAAAATAGCCATAGACGCTGTTACTGTCTCGCCTTTGCCTCTGGTGCTCTTATATAATACCTGCATGTATCCTTCCTGCCTTTCTTTGGTTCTTTTTTGTTTTTTGTCATAGTATACCACGGTAACGTGTAAAATTCCATAGTAAAATTCAAAAAGCTCCGAAAGATTCTCATTCTCTCGGAGCTGTATACGTTGTCCCTGTATTCTAGTGTGCTGCAAGCACCTCATCCGGATATGTATAAAATTCATGTACACCGTGCTTGAACAGCTTCTTGAGATTCTTGTCAAACCAGGAGATATTGTCCCTGGCCGCGGCTGATTTCTGGATAAAGAACAGCGCACCCTGGGAATAATCTGTTCCCTCAAGGACCTGTCTGACGGCATCCTTCGTCTCCTGTGAAACGGTGACTTCTGAAATCCGTCCGTCCTCGACCGGTGAGAACTGAGCTACGCCGTTATTGTACTCCCAGATGACATCTGTGACATTATCCGGAAATTCACTGTATTTCACGCGATTCATGATCACATTGGCAACCATGATCCTGCCCTTGATATCCTCTGTTCCTGCTTCTGCCTCCACGATCTGCAGAAGGTTCTGATAATCCTCATCGGACATCATCTTCGCAGAAGATACGACCTTGGAATCAAAATCGTCGATGGTCGTTGCCATGGATTCACTGACATTCATCTCAACTGCCTGGCTGGTGATCTTCTGCACGCGCTGACCTACGATCACGTCCTCGCAGGAAGTTCCGATACGATTGATCGTCATTCCTGCAGAAGGAGTTCCGCTCACGCCAGAAGCCACACCTGCGATCCCTGATGGCAGATCATAATTCGCGCCTTCATAAATACTGCTTCCTGTGCTATCTGCTGCCGCATAGACTCTGTTCTGCCTGTTAAGGCTGTCCGCGATCTTAATGCCGCCGGATACGGTCAGTACGGTAGCGGCACATACGGTCAGTGAAACAAAGGCTCTCAATGAGGCCGGCAGTTTCATCCTGTTGTTCATCTTATTGTTACCCTTAACGGGCTCCGGGTTCTGATTCTCTGATAATTCTGATTTCTTCATACTCTTATAATCCTTGCAATTTCATTATGTCTTCTTTTCTGAAATTATTTTTTCTGTAATATTTTCGTAATTTATAAGAAAATTATATTTAATAATCGTGCTCCTGTCAAGTATTTTTTCTTGATAGGGCTTTTGAAGACCTGGTTGTTATGGATCGATCTGCAGATATCATTATTATAAGAGTATTCTCCGTGAGGGTCAACAATTTTCGTTCGACAAGATTTTCGTCCTGCTTTATCCCGAATAGCGTAGTGCATCGATCGGCTTTTTTCTGGCTGCTTTGTTGGCCGGATACAGGCCGAAGATAATACCGATCAGGCCTGTAAATGCCACGGAGATCCATACCACACGCATATCCATCGTAAACTGCATGGACGGAGCAAAAATCCCCACAAGCTTCAGGATCACCCACGAAAGTCCGATTCCGGCGAAGCAGCCCATGATACTGACGATCAGCGCTTCCAGAAGAAACTGCATCATGATCGTTCTCTTGCAGGCCCCGATCGCTTTTCGGATTCCGATCTCCCTGGTACGCTCTGTCACGGAGACCAGCATAATGTTCATGATCCCAATGCCGCCGACCAGAAGGGAGATTGCTGCGATACCACCGATCATCAGTGCCATCGTACTGTTGACACTTTCCATCGTATCCATGATCTCCGATTGATCTGAGATAGAAAAAGCATCCTCATCGTATTCAAACCGTTCCATAAGGAGCTCTGTCAGGGCATTTTCTGCTTCATCCAGAGTCTCCTCACTGGTCGCAGAAGCACAGAACTGCGTCACATTCAGGATATTATCTGCAAGGCGTGTCATGGTAGAAAACGGAATGTATCCTTCAAGGATCACGGAACTGCTGGAATCCTCGTCATCAGAACTGCTGCTCATCATATTTGTTTCCTTTGTAAGTGAAGAGGAACTGTCCTCCGTCAGCACTCCGATAACCAGGAAGCTTTTGCCGTTGAGAGAAATCTTTTCGCCTTCGACATCTGCCCTTCCCAGAAGTTCTACCGCTGTATCGTAAGTGAGGACCACAACGCTGGTGTTGTTTTCCACATCAGCGTTTTTGATAAAACGTCCGTATTGTATCTCCATCTTCTGGATGTCCAGATAGCTACCCGTTGTTCCGATCAGGGTCATGGATTCGCTTGTGTAGCCGCTTTTTGCTGTCACGCTGGTTCTTGCCATCGGTGCGGCTGCATCCACTTCATCCGGCTCGGCAAAACCTGAAATCTCACTTAATTTGAGTGGATTTTCCTTGTCATCACTGATCGTAACGGTCAGGTAGCTGGAGCCCATCCCGGAGATCTCATCGGTGACAGAGGTTGTCGTACCGTCCGCAATGGACACCAGGACCACCAATGCAACCACACCGATCATGATCCCAAGCATTGTCAGGAAAGTACGGAGCTTATTTGCGGAAACTGCATGCCATGCCATCTTAAAAGACTGCAGAAGTCTCATTTTCCGTCACCTACTTTCCCGGTCCGCCCTGACCGCCTCCGCCACCAGGACCTCCACTCATATCACCACCGCCGTTTCCGTCCATCTGCGGCATACCGCCGCCATCCATGCCGCCCCCGCTCATATCCGGCATCTGCATGTCTGGCATATCTGTACTGCTGCCGGAAGAACTGCTCTCTGAACGGAGATAATACACCGTCGTACCCTCTTCCAGTCCGTCTGTGATCTCAACGGTACTTCCATCAGAAAGCCCCGTCGTCACTTCTGTCTCGCCGGAAAGATTTCCATCGTCATCTTTTTCGGTATATACAAAGGTGCGGTCCCCTTTTTCCTGCAGTGCATTCATTGGAAGGGTAAGGACATCTTCACGGTCTTCGATCGTGATCGTCGCGGAAGCGTTCATGCCCTGTTTCATTTTGTCATCTTTTGGAATTGTGATCGTGATCGTATATTTGGCAACTCCGCCGCTGACGCTTGCTGTGTTTCCGATCTTTGTCACTTCGCCTTCAAATTCCTGATCCTCGATCGCATCAAAAGTCACGACTGCTTTCTGACCGAGTTCTACAGAGTTGATATCGAGTTCATCCACACTTACCGAAAGAAGTCTGTTCTCGTCCGGTGAGATCGTAAAAGCTGTGACATCGGTGCTGTACTGGCTGGCGGAGTCTACAGAGTCTTCGGCGCTGTCTTCTTTGGATGTGGAAGTGCTGTCTGCTGTGCCTGCAGTTCCACTGGCACTTGCCCCTGTGCTTCCGCCTGCAGTTCCTGCTGCAGTTGAATTCTGTGCATTGCTGCTGTTTTCGTTATTCTGTGTGCTGCCTGTTGTATCCTGCTGTCCATTTGACTGCTGTTCATTCGATGAACTCTGTGATGTACTTCCATCTGTTACAGTCGAATCTGATTCCTGTCCGGAATTACCATTATCGCCGCTCTGGTCACCTGGATTATTGTTTTCCGCTGCGGTTGCCGGAAATACGATCTGAAATTCCAGCGTTTTTCCATTATCAGAGACCTGCACACCGGATACCGTTCCTGTCTCAATCCCCTGAATGCTTGCCGTGGTAAAGCAATAGCCCTCTGCTGCCGAAAGAACGACCAATGCCTTATATCCTGTCCCTGCTGCAAAGACACTGTCAGCCGGGTTCCAGGTGATCACTCCGGAATAGATACCGTCTGAAGCAGAAATATCTGTCACTGGTGTCTGACCGATCACCGGTGCCGGAATCACTGCAAGAGAGCCTGTCGAGTTTCCACTTCCCACTATGGAAAAAGCAATCTGCTGATCCTGTACGGTATCCTGCGTGTCATCGGAATTATTTTCTGTTTCCTCCACAATGACCGGTGTTGTCCCGTCATCAAAAGAGAGCTGTGTAAAGGTAAGATCCGAAAGATCCTGCCCTGTATATGCCATCTGTGATGCATTTCCCGCACCGCTGGTGGTACTGCTCTGCGTAGAAGATTCTGAGGAAGTCGTTCCGCTTGCCGCCACATTTACGTCCTGTACGATCCCATCCTGCTCTGCAATGATCTGAGGTGACCTGGCAAGCTGTGCAAGTTTCTGTAGTGTTTCTGTCCTTGCTTTGCGGACAAGCAGCAGTTTTTCATATTCCGCACTGCTCTCCGTCCCTTCCAGGACCAGAAGCTCATCATCTGCACTGACGGCTTCATTTTCGGTCACAGATACCGAAGATACGGTTCCTCCTGCCGCTGTGACTTCAAATGGCTGATGAATATAAAGTGTACCGCTTCCAAGCACATTTCCGTCACTGTCAGATACATTCACCTCATCACCCAGAGTCGTTCCATTATCTGTGACGGTAATGATCGTACTGCCACTTTCCTGTGTATCCACAGTTCCTGTAACTACGGTTCCATCGGATAAAGTTACCGAAACGCTGTCTCCTGCCGCTACGGAATCTGTTTTTTCGATAGCTACTGCCATATATCCGTCCAGTGACAGCTCTATCAATGCTCCTTTTTCTGTTATGATATCTGCAACATCCGATCCTTCTTCAACATAGATCGCCTTCACTCTGCCTGACACCGAGCTTACAACTGCATTTTCATCCTCGTCTTCCTGGCAGGTGCGGATTTTCTCATCCAGCTCCTTTAGTTCGCTCTGGATCTCGTCCATTGCAGTCTGTACGGATGCGCTGTCAACGTTTGCCAGAACCGTTCCCGCCGAAACGTAGTCTCCGCTTTCAACCAGAACGTCTTCGATCGTCAATCCTGATGGGATCGACACCGCCTCTGCATCATCCAGCTCCAGATTTCCAGTTCCTGTGATCGTATTTGAGATATTTCCTTTTTTTACTTCTGCTGTCTGTACCTTGCTGACTTCTGTGGCTGCTGCCACCGGCCGTCTCACTTTCCTGTAGACTACCGCTCCTGACGTTCCTGCCACTGCCACGACAACGATCAGACTTATTATTTTTTTCTTTTTGGATTTTTTCACTTTTCTTCCCTTATGAAACATCTTTACCCTCCAAGCCGTCCGTGTGATCGGATCTCCTGTTCTCTGTCTCTAGGATATACTTTAACAAAAAGGTGTGTTCACTTATTGTGCGATCTGTGAAAGCCCGATGAATTAAACTTAAATGAACCTTAAAATTCATTTTTTCTATCTGATTTATTCGATTTATGCAAATAATTTTCAATTTATTTTATTACATTGTAGATATTTTCTAACTATTGTGTTATAATATTCACAAGAAAAAAAATTGAAAGTTACTGCGAACGGAGTGAACAGTAACCCTCGAAAGGAGGATGCTATATGAGTAAACGTATTATCACAATCAATCGAATGTATGGAAGCGGTGGACGTGCGATCGGCAAGGCTCTCGCAGAGGAACTAGGAATCGGTTTTTATGACAAGGAACTGATTGAAATCGCAGCCAAGGACAAGAATATTCCTTTCGGCAATCTTGCTGATGTGGATGAGAAGCGGCCGGGGGCATGGAGCTTTCCTGTAAATCATGAGATTCAGATAAGCCAGGATTACCGGGCAATTCCGATGAACGATATTCTGTTTGAGCTCCAGCGCGATATCATCCTTTCCCTTTCGGACAAGGAAGACTGCGTGATCGTAGGAAGATGTGCCAACCATATCCTCCAGGACCGTACCTTAAGCGTATTCATCTACGCACCGTTTGAGACCCGTGTCAAGAATGTCATGGAGCGTCTCGACCGCGAAGAAAAGGCTGCCCGCAAGCTGGTCAAGAGGATGGACAAAGAACGTAGATCCTATTACGAATTCTTTACCGATGAGAAATGGCTCGATATGGGACAGTATGATCTGTGTATCGACAGCAGCAGGTTTACTACGGAAGAGATCGTGAAGATCCTGAAAGAAGCTTATGAAAGATAAAGGTGGGGGAATGTATCTGCATTCCCCCACATGTTTTATTTGGTGATATATTCTTTTAAAAATTCATAGATCTGGTTTTCGGTCGGCGGGCAGCCTTCTGCATGATGCTTGAAGTTTCTGGTGCAGTGTCCGACTCCGAGTTCTCCACTTTTGCCTCTGTATCCCTGTCCGATACAGATTTTTTCGTGTAGTTTTTCGAGAAGCCCTTCCTGTTTGAGCATGTCCAGTGCCGGAATGAGATATCCGTAGCAGGCACTGCAGGAATCTACTTCTTCGACAGCATCGGCTACCTCCACAACTTTACGGCGTTCCGGGATGTTCTGCTGAACATTTTCACCCAGTACGCGGATGTCCGCTTTGGAAATGTCAGAACAGCCAACGCCAAGTTCTCCGGCAAGTTTTACATATGGAACGTCAGAAACTTTGTAGTGGAGCTGCTGACAGACATAGGCATCTACGAGCACCGGATCCATCGCTGTCCAGATGCGGTTCATCACAACCGGATTTCCACCATCCTCAAAATCCAGGTCGCCGCAGATATTGTCGACTACGATAAAATCCTGATGAATACCTGTATTTAAGTGCGCGATCGGTTTATGCAGGCCCATAGAATGAAAATGACGTTTTTCTGTGTTCGGGATCAATCCCTTCATATTCTTGAGGGCGCAGGTAATCTTGGTCTGGCAGTGTCCCTTCATGACCGGTACATTGATCAGAAAATCGACATCCTTTACGCTGTTGCAGATCCTGAGTTCCAGACCACTGCAGTCCTTTGTGAAGCTCTTGTCCTTCTGTGTGTCATGGAATTCCACGTCATAGTCATCGCAGATCTGCTGATAACCGCATACCTCAAATACATCCGAAGTACGGTCCCCTACCCAAGAACCCTCGAGGATCATCATCCTGCGGAAGCCATGCTCCTTCAGGTATTCTAGGATACCGGCAATGATTTCGGTATGTGTTGTGGCGCCATTGGACGGGTCAGATGCAGATACCATGTTAGGCTTGATACCGATCATTTTGTTCTTATCACCGATCAGCTCCGCAAGATTGCTCTCCTCCAGAAGTTCCTTGGTGATCTTTTTGTATTCTGTACCACTCTTTATAAAAATCTGATTTTTTTCCATAAAGGTTTCCTCCTGTCTTATGCATCATAAATACAAATTCTCTTTTTACAGGATAACGCATTTCGAGGAAATGCGCCAGTTAATTATTTTAAGAGGGGGAGGGATTTTTCTTTTATGCTGCTGCAGTTATTTTTTAATTTCGTCATCATCCATTTTAATTTAGTCATTGTGGCCTATTATGACTAAATTAAGTTAGCCTAAAATAACATGTGTTTTTTCCTTTTCCCTCTTTTTTCAGTTCACCTGCAGCAACCAGTTTTCTTAAAGCTCCCTCAATAGAACTGTCACTGAGTGTAGGACACAATTCACGAATATCCTGTTTATTAAAACGTCCGATCTTATTTTGGCTTGCTCTGCGTACCATCTCAAGTGCAGGAAGTTTCGTTTCAACCAGGCTCATTCTGTCTTCAAAATCCTTATAGGCAGCAAGGATCGTTCCAAGGAGATATTTAATAAATGGTACTACATCTTCTGTTCCTTCGTGCCAGCCTGTCTGCGACGCAGCAAGCGCAGAATAGTACAAATCCTTATTCTTTGCAATCTTCGCTTCCAATGAAACATACTTTCCAACATAAAATCCATTTCTATATAAAAGCAATGTTGTAAGAAGACGGCTCATTCTGCCATTTCCATCATTAAAAGGATGTATACACAAAAAATCATGAATGAAAACAGGAATAGCAATCAATGGTTCCAACTCCATATTTCCTATGACTCGATTATATTCTTCACTAATCCTGTCAAGTGCCTCCGGCGTTTCATATGGTGCAAGTGGTGTAAAAAGGACTTCAACATGACCATCTGGATAAGTCGCACTGATATAATTCTGCACATTCTTTGTCTGTCCTGCGATCGGATTATTCATATGGCTGTACAGTATCTTATGAAGCTGCAGAATATAATTCCTTGTGATGGGAATGGCATCAAAACTATCATGTATAATATTCAAGACGTCACGATATCCTGCAATTTCCTGCTCGTCACGATTTTTCGGCGTAGTTTTTTCTTCGACAAGCTGTCGGATCCTCGTACTGGTTGTAACAATTCCCTCAATTGCATTAGATGCCTCCGTACTTTGTATTTTGGCAATCTCCACTAACTTTTCAAGTTCCTTCGGACGCTGCTTCAGATATAATTCCTGTTTTCCAGCTTCTTTATAAATCGCAGCAACCAGCCCCAAGACTTCTGAATCCCATTTTTGGTCCTTGATCGCTGAATAATTAAAGTCTCGCATCCCCTTACCCTTCCTTTCCCTTAAATAATAGTATAAAATAAGGGAATATTCAATGGTTTAAGCGAATATTTCCTTATTATTATCTTTTAATTACGGGAATGGTATACCAAAAGATCAATATTTTAAGGTCAACGTTTTGTACTGCTCCTCCATCTTCAACTTGTGACAATTTATCACGGTTTATTATTTTCATTTTATCATTTTTAAAGCATTTTATTTTCTTTGTACGATTCGAATATACACGAAGGATTTTCATAATATACACTGCTGTTATAGTCATCGATTTTAGTGCTGATAAACGAATTGTAAACTTTAATTAACGCATCAATAATACTTATATTTTCGTACTTTGCTACCTGTTTTATAAGACGCTTGTACACTTTTCCAATATCCCAATGAGATGGAATTGAATATTTACATTCTCCAACATTGTCAAATGTACCAATACCTATCTGTGCTTCTTCTATAAAGTCATCGCTTACCCGCTCAATGTTATCGCAATGATAAACATCTGCAAGATCATATATCTTTTGTATTCTTAAATTTTACATAACAAAAGGATCACGTATATCTACCATGATCCTTCTCATTCTCTCTATATATATTTCAAATTTCCAGTTCGCATTTCATCAATCTTTCCGGCAAATATCTCATCAAACACCTGCTCACACGGTACTTTACACATACGTTTTTCTTTTGATGTATCCTGGATTCTGAATGTAGTTTGATTTTTCCCCAGACAACAGCTCATATATGATTTAATGTATGGTTCTGCATCTTCCCTGCTGAAATGAATCTCCTTCTGAAGTCTTACAAAAGAGGATAAAACACTAATACAGTTAGCTCCTCCCATCGCAACAATTCCATTTCGGGCATTTTTATCATCTGAGCAGAATACATAAACTCGTTGTCCAAATTTCATATTTAAAGCCTGTAGTAATACATATGATTTTAACTCGCCAAGATTCTTCCCTGCTCCAATAGTCTCACAATCTAAGGTTAATTTTTCAAGAAATTCCGTTCTGCCTACATATAAGGCATTTATCTTAGACATTTCTGTGAAATTTTCTTCAAAGTATCCATCCTTATAAGCATCACAGGCGGTTTTCAGCATATCAACATACATTGCTAATGCTAAATCTCCATAAATAGCTGTCAATTCATCCAGAATCATTTCATCATTATAAAGATATATCAATTTACTCTTAACCTTACCCTTAAACCATTCCAATGGTCCAACAGTATTATGACGCAAAAGTTCAACACTTATCTGCTCATGACAATAAAAAGTATAATTTGGCATTACCATAATCTTATCAATCAGCTTATTTTGGTCATCTTTACGTATGAGATGCATCTTGGAGATAAAATCTGTGTCAAGCAAAGCATATTTTTCATTTGCCATACCTTCACCTTATCTTTCCTTTCGAAATTCTCTGCTGATTTTTTCCAAGTATGCTCTGTCTGACTTTTCTCTGGTATTGACAAGCAGATCATGTTCTGAATTGAACTTTAAATTTTCGAGCAGACTTCCATAATAAATCAGATCATTACTATCTTTTTGCCATCGCTCTGCTTTGCCTGTCAATTTTATTCTATCAGTGATGTATTTTGAATCTGCTTTCAGTAATTCCCTGGCCTTTTTTTCTTCAATTATTCCACTCTCAACCAATCGCAAAATAACTGCTTTATACGGAAGTGCAAAAATATCCATCAAAATAATTACACCGTCAACGTCCAGTTTTTCTTTTGAAAGCCCAAACATTTTGAACTGTTCTATCACGCTTGCATCTGGCATTAGCAACAGACCGGCAAACGCATTTGCCTCCAGATCTTCTTGCGAAGTTGCCTCTTCGTCTGCCGTTCTTGAATCTAATAAAGAACCACCTGTAATTGTGTTAGTATTAATATCTTCTGCATAACAATGAATATGATACAGTTCATGTGCCATTGCAAAAATCTGTTTACACACAGGCAGATCGGAATTCACACAAAGAAAAATAGTTCCTTTTTTTATGAATGTAAAAGCCCAAAGTTCATCATCTTTAAATGGATATCTGAGTATTTCCAGGGATAATTCCCGTTTTCTTGCATAATTGGAGGCAATTCCAAATATTGAGTCTCTTATTATCGTGTTTCCGCAATAATTAGCCGCAAAGGCTTTTGCTGCTTCATTGGTTCTTTCAAATTGCATGTTCTGCTTTTTGTATAAGCTTTCGTCAATAATATCGCCCATTAGAAATCTCATACCTCCATCATTTCTGTGCCATTTTCCCTTACTCTACTGTGGAATAGAATCATATCCGAAAGTTTATCTGCGATCTGCAGTGCATTTTTTGAATAAGGACAGAGAGATGCAGAAAAAGAATTACCAGAAAATGCTGGATGAAATTCTGGCAGATAAAGAGAATTACGGAAAGAAGCTGCTGCTTCACAGCTGCTGTGCACCCTGCAGCAGCTACGTGCTGGAGTATCTGAGGGGATTCTTCAGGATCACAGTTTTTTATTATAATCCCAATATTACAGAGGAGCCGGAGTACCATAAGCGGGTAGAGGAGCAGAAGCGTCTGATCAGGGAATGGAACCGGAGGGAGGATGTGGGAAAGGAAGCTTTTTCTATTGAGATCATAGAAGGGGATTATGAGAGAGAGCTTTATTTTGAAAGAATAAAAGGACTGGAAGCCTGCAGAGAGGGAGGAGAGCGCTGCTTTGCCTGCTTTCTGCTCAGACTTGAAAAGACAGCGGCACTTGGAAAAGAAGAGGGAGCAGATTATTTCACAACAACGCTGACCATCAGCCCTTTGAAAAATGCACAGAAGATCAATGAGATTGGGGAGCAGCTTGCAAAGGAATATGGGATTTCCTTTTTGCCTTCCGATTTTAAAAAGAAAAACGGATACAAGCGGTCAGTAGAGCTGTCGGAAGAATACGGACTGTACAGGCAGGATTACTGTGGATGTATTTTTTCAAGGATGGAACGGGAAGAAAAAAAGCGTTCTTGTGAAAAAGCGTAAAGAATGCTAATATAAAAACAGTATGAACCGGAGGCATGGAAATGCGGACGGGAGAAAGGCATGGGATTAAGATAATGAAGAAATTTCTGGATCTGATATCGGAGGAGATCATGCAGGCATTTGAGGATGCCGGCTATGACAGAGAGCTTGGAAGGGTAACTCTTTCAAACCGCCCCGATCTTTGTGAATATCAGTGTAATGGAGCAATGGCAGGTGCCAAGAAGTATAAGAAGGCACCGATCATGATCGCCGGGGATGTGGCAGCGAAAGCGGAAGACAGTGAGCTGCTTGCAGAGGTGGCGGCCGTAGCTCCCGGGTTTTTAAATATCAAGGTGAAGGAATCCGCTGTTAGTGATTATCTGAAGAAAATGGCAGAAAGTGAAAGGTTTGGCCTGGAGCCCCCGGCAAAGAAGGAAAAGATCGTAATGGATTATGGCGGACCTAATGTTGCGAAGCCGCTTCATGTGGGACATCTTCGTTCAGCTGTCATCGGAGAAAGTATCAAGAGAATTGTCAGATATGCCGGTCACGAGGTGATCAGTGATATCCATCTTGGTGACTGGGGTCTGCAGATGGGGCTGATCATTACAGAACTGAAGGAACGGAAACCGGAGCTTGTATATTTTGATGAGAATTATACGGGAGAATATCCTGAAGAAGCACCTTTTACAATTTCAGAGCTGGAGGAGATCTATCCGACAGCAAGTGGTAAATCCAAAGAGGATCCGGCCTACAAGGAAAAGGCCATGGAGGCAACCTACAGGCTGCAGAACGGAGTGAGAGGATACAGGGCCCTCTGGGAGCATATCATAAAAGTGTCTGTCACTGACCTTAAGAGAAATTATCAGAACCTGAATGTGGAATTTGATCTCTGGAAAGGTGAATCTGATGTCCATACCGTGATTCCGGGTATGGTGGAATACATGAAAAAAGAAGGCTATGCACATATGAGCGAGGGTGCGCTTGTCGTGGATGTCAAAGAAGACACCGATACCAAAGAGATCCCGCCCTGTATGATTCTGAAATCAGATGGTGCATCTCTTTATAATACGACAGACCTTGCTACCATTATGGAAAGAATGGAAAAGCTCCATCCGGATGAGATCATTTATGTGGTAGACAAAAGACAGGATCTTTATTTTGAACAGGTATTCCGCTGCGCAAGAAAGACAAAGCTGGTAGATAAGGATACGAAGCTGAAGTTCCTTGGTTTTGGAACTATGAATGGCAAGGATGGCAAGCCCTTTAAGACAAGAGAGGGTGGTGTCATGCGTCTGGAAACACTGATCTCTGAGATTAATGAAGAGATGTACAGGAAGATCACAGACAACAGGGAAGTGCCGGAGACAGAGGCGAGGGAAACAGCGAAGGTAGTAGCTCTTTCAGCGATCAAGTATGGTGATCTTTCCAATCAGGCTTCCAAGGATTATATCTTTGATATTGACAAGTTTACCTCCTTCGAGGGAGACACAGGTCCCTACATCCTTTATACGATCGTCAGGATCAAATCTATTCTGAATAAGTATAAGGAGCAGGGCGGGAGACTGGAAAATGCGGTTCTGCAGGAGGCAGTCAGCGAATCGGAGAAGGCGCTGATGCTGCAGATCACAAGGTTTAGCGCGATGATGGAAAATGCCTTTGAGGAGACAGCACCTCATAAGGTGTGTGCTTATATCTATGAGCTGGCCAATGATTTCAACAGATTTTATCATGAAACAAAGATCCTCTCAGAAGAGGATGAAAAAAAGAAGGCAGGCTTTATCGCACTCCTTGTCCTGACAAGAGATATTCTGGAAACCTGTATTGATGTGCTTGGCTTCTCAGCACCGGAGAGAATGTAGGTGACATCTGAGGGAGGAAACAGAAGGTACATTCCATGTATAAGTCAGTTACAGATAAATTTTCCGCACGGAAGACTTTTATAGTCTTCCGTTGCAGGGAGAGAAGAACCATTCCAGAATGAGAAAATTTGAAATGAGGAATTTGCAGCTTGCCGGTTTACAGAAAAAGGAGATAATGCTATAATATAGCAAGTGCAGGAGAAGTCAGACGATTGTGAAGCACTGGCATATGAGTTTTTAAATATTTTATATTCCGCAGATATAGTTCATCGGTAGAACACCAGCTTCCCAAGCTGGGGAGGCGGGTTCGATTCCCGTTATCTGCTTGCTAAAACCCTTGAAAATCAAGGGTTTTTATTTTTCGTGTTGCATTTTATCAAAGTGCTGCAGGGTCATGTTGTTATATTTCTGTGTATATTCTTCGATTGTTCCTCTGTAAATAGCTTTTAAAGTATAAATCTGGTGACCGGCCACAGCCGGGGCCATTTACGGTGAATGGAAAAACGTATGATTATTATGCTATGACGCAAAAAATGCGCTCTATGGAGCGGAATATCCGGGCACTGAAACGGGAAAAGGAAGCCTTTTTCTTACTTGGCATGATACCACAGAGGTTAGAGCAAAGATAAAGGGCAAGACTGCAGAATATAAAGAGTTCTGCAATGCCTGTGGTGTACCGGCAGCTACAAGTAAGCTCCGGTATGAATGCGGCACGTCTGACTTAAAGAAAACCAAGGCGTGGAAAGGGTTTGAAGTATCTGTTTCACCCACAAAGAAAAAGGTTGCAGAAGTATCCCAATCTGCTACTATAGATATAGCAGAAGATAAGGGAAATATTGAAGTGTATAGCATAGGTAAAATTGATCGAGAAATATATAAGTGCATAACCGAGGATATTAGAACGGATGAGGTTATTATTACAGATAATCAAATTCAACACATTAAGGATAGACATCCAGATTATATTGTGGAAACACCAAAGCCAAATACTGCATTGATTCTTAAAGAAATAATTACTGAAAAGGAAAAATTTAAGACAGTGTTGCGATTGGCTACATCAGTTGATAATAAGGAATACAAAAATTCAATAATAACTTTTATGAAAATTGATGAGAAAGAGTGGAATAGATTATTGAGAAATAAGAGGGTTCTTTACAAAAAAGAATAATGGTGTTACTATTTGTATAGAATATAAGAGAGATTATTTGAGGTGGAGGAATTCGTCCGATCCACACGCCGATGGCTTGACAGGGGAAACCCGAGAGATGCAGGAGAAGCGGACGCCTGCCAAATAACCTCTTGCTTATTCGAATAACCATCACAATATTGTGATGGAATTTTTATATTATCGTTGAAACGAAACATTAGTTCTGTTATAATATCCTCATATGCAGATGTTACGAAAGGACACTGTGCTGATTAATTTTCCGGGGCACTGTAAAAAATGTAAAACTGAATCATTGATAACAATAGAGCCTAAGCGCCAAGTAGTTAATTCTTAATTGAATTGCTGCGTGGCGCTTTTTTTATTGTTACGGCGGGGTAGAGCAGCGGCAGCTCACCTGGCTCATACCCAGGAGGTCGTAGGTTCGAGTCCTGCCCCCGCAATTTCCCATATCGCAGAAAGTGCGATTCAAAAAATATTTTAGGAGGACGATATGAAGAACATTTTTGAAATCATGAAAGAGTATGGACTTGAAGTGGCGGAAGATAAGAAGAATGACTTCGAAAAGTCTGTACTGGAGAACTACAAGATCGTGACTGATTATGACAATCAGACCAAGAAGTTGGACGCAGCCAATGATACAATCAAGGCCAATGGTACCGCCATGAAAGACTTACAGGGTATGCTGACCGGGCAAAGAGGGTAAAGCTGAAATATAACCGTGGCCGTAAAGGCGGCAAGCGTACCAGGTACCGGAACAAGGAAGAATTGATTCAGGACTATATGGGAAAGTAAGATATTCTGAATGTTACTTGATTGTGTGTAAATAACAAGAGTTATAACTGCGCAAAGCATAATTACAAACTGGATCAGATCCTGATATGTAACCATTGGCACCAGCTCCTTCCGTATAGCGTCCGACAGCTGACATATCGCCCCTTCAGTTCCCTTGGTAAATATATTATGTTATCAATGTGCGGGGACACCTGCCGGACAGGATGAAAGGACTGTATGGCAGAATCGAAACAGAAGTAAGAACAGGTATGTCCCGTGTAGGTAAAATGATTTCCAAAAGCAGAAAAAGTCGATAAATACTGATAAAACATGGCGATAAAGGATTTGTGCATATTGCTATGTAAATTCCAATCCAGAAGATCAAACAGCTGGTATATCCTGTCGAATGGTGGTAAAATAGATTCATTCCTGAGGAAAGAGCAGATGAGTGATTCAGACAGATTCTGAGTGACAGGGTAGGGAGAAACAGAAAATGAAACGAAATGGAAATATCAGTGAGTCAGGGAAACTGCTGATCCTTGGCATAGGGGTTTTGCTGATTCTTGCAATAACAGTGATTGTGCTGGTTGTCAGGATGAAGGATGATGTCAGGAAAAGGGATACTGTTGTGGAGACACTGCAGCAGGAAATCCCGGAGGACGGTGAAGGACAGGCGGAATCCGGCAGTGAAACGGAAGATGGCAGGTTACATGAAGAGACAGCACTGGAATCAGAAGATAAAGCACAGAATGATGACAGTGTGCAGGTAGGGGCACTTGAGGATGAAGAGGATCCACAGGAGCAGAAAGCAACCGAAAATGCTGGAGGCATTGCTGTGGCGATAACTAAGGGAGCAGAAAATACGGTACCAAAGTCAGCAGATGAAACCGGTCAGCAGTCCATGGGGATCGATGTATCCAAGCATCAGGGAAATATCGACTGGGCGAAGGTGAAGGCTTCCGGTGTGGAATTTGCCATGGTACGTGTGGGATACCGGGCGAAAAGTACAGGGCAGCTTTATGAAGATCCTACTGCCAGATATAATCTGCAGGAAGCACAGGCAGCAGGAATCAGGCTTGGGGCATATTTCTTTTCCAGTGCGGTGACGGAGGAGGAAGCCAGAGAAGAAGCCAGGTTTACAACAGACCTGATTGCAAAGTATAAAATTACCTACCCGGTAGCCTATAACTGTGAAGGATTTCAGGATGCAGGGAATAGACAGTATGCGCTGAGTCAGACAGAACGTACAGGTCTTGCCTGTGCATTCCT